>Ga0315538_1001955_pt1 | contig 11875 bp, 10 predicted proteins | sample SalMarSW160230MG_2_FD_203834 | JGI IMG/M metagenome (GOLD analysis project Ga0315538, IMG submission 203834) | Salt marsh sediment microbial communities from the Plum Island Ecosystem LTER, Massachusetts, United States - Salt Marsh Sediment SW1601-230 ...
CGCGGGCTGTACACTCATTAGCCAGGTCGGTGCCAAGCATTCCCCTGCCGCCTAAAATGACAATCTTTTCACCCTGGTCACTCATCTGGTTTGCTCGTACTTTGGCAGCTTTTGCCTTGGAATATCCCTGAGCAGCGGGTAGCCGGCGTCCTTTTTCGACAACACCGGCTCGGTTATGGGCCAGTCAATGCCAAGCTCGGAATCGTCCCAGGCAACTCCGAACTCGCCGGAAGGGCTGTAGTAATCCGTGCATTTGTATGAGAATATGGCGGTTTCGCTGAGCACACAAAAGCCGTGAGCAAAGCCGGGCGGTACATACATCTGCTTATGATTGGATTGTGAAAGAGACGCAGAGACCCATCCGCCGAACGCAGGCGAGCCGACGCGAATGTCAACCGCCACATCAAAAACCTCGCCCGAAAGGACCTGTATGAGCTTGCCCTGAGATTGCGGATACTGAAAGTGCAGTCCCCGCAGAACCGCCTTTGAAGAGAACGAGACATTATCCTGAACGAATCTTTCCCTGATGCCGGCGTCCTCGTAGCGTTTTCGGCTCCAGGTCTCGAGGAACCAGCCCCTGGGGTCGGGATACACATCCGGCTCAATCACGATAACGTCCGGCAGCTTCGTCTCGATGACCTTCATTTATGTATTCTCATCAATCAGTTTCATCAGATACTGTCCGTACCAGTTCTTCGCCAGCGGCTCGGCGAGCTTAGCGACCTGGGCGGCATCAATCAGCCCCAGGTGAAAGGCGATTTCCTCGGGACAGGCAATCATCAGCCCCTGCCTCTGCTGGACGGTCTGGACGAAGGTGGCCGCCTGAAGCATTGAGTCGGCAGTACCCGTATCGAGCCAGGCAATTCCCCGACCGAGCAATTCAGCCCTCAGTTGATTCTTCTGAAGATAGACATTGTTGACCTCGGTAATCTCCAGCTCGCCTCTTGCCGAGGGCTTGATACTCGCCGCGATTTCGGCAACTTCTGAATCGTAGAAATACAGTCCGACGGCTGCATAATTCGACCTTGGTTTCTGCGGTTTTTCTTCGATGGAAAGCACGCCGCCTGATTTGTTAAACTCAATAACACCGTACCGCTGGGGGTTTCTTACCCAGTATCCGAAGATTGTCGCACCCTGCCTGCCAGCGGCCGCCTTTTTCAACGATTCGACCAGGCCGTGGCCGTAAAAGATGTTGTCGCCTAAAATCAGACATGCCGAGCCGCCATCGAGGAAGTCCCTGCCGATGATAAGTGCCTGGGCAAGACCCTCGGGCCTGGGCTGCGCTGCGTAAGCCAGACTGATACCCCACTGGCTGCCGTCACCAAGCAGCCGCTTGTAAAGGGGCAAATCCTGCGGGGTGCTGATTATCAAAATTTCCTTAATCCCGGCCAGCATAAGGGTGGTGAGCGGATAATAGACCATCGGCTTGTCATAAATGGCGATGAGCTGTTTGCTGACGGCCTTTGTTATGGGATACAGCCGGGTGCCGCTGCCGCCGGCGAGAATAATCCCCTTATAAGCCATATTCCGCCTCCACACAAAGCTGATGGGTAGTTAAACAAGTACAATCCTGCACTTTTAGAACTGCTCAAGGAACCTCAGGTCGTTCTCGAACAACAGGCGAATATCGGTGATGCCGTACTTTCTCATAGCCAGCCGTTCTATTCCGAAACCGAATGCCCAGCCGGTATATTTCTCGTTATCGATTCCGACCGCATCAAAGACGTTCGGGTCAACCATACCGCATCCGCCCATTTCCACCCAGGCCTCTTTGCCCGTCTTGTCCGCCAGCAGCAGGTCAACCTCGGCGCTTGGCTCGGTAAAAGGGAAGAAGCTCGGCCTGAACCGCCACCGGGTATCTTTGCCGAGAAATGCGCGAATGAACTGGTCGATAGTCGTTTTCATATCTACCATACTGACACCTTCGTCCACGACGAGCGCTTCGAGCTGATGGAACATAAACATATGTGTGGCATCGACCGTATCGGGCCTGTACACCCGGCCGGGCGCGACAACGCGAACAGGCGGCCTTGTCTTCTCCATCACGCGAATCTGGATTGTAGATGTCTGGGTCCGCAGAAGAGTACCGTCATCGATATAGAAATTGTCCATCGGGTCTCTGGCGGGATGCTCGGGGCCGATGTTCAGCGCAACGAAGTTGTGCCATTCGTCTTCCACTTCGGGCCCATAGGCAACCGCAAAACCCATCCGCCCGAATATCTCCAGCAGTTCGCTTATTGTCTGGGTAATGACGTGTGGTTTGCCTGCGACAGGGACAATGCCCGGCAGTGTAACATCCACAAGCTGCCGTGTTTTCTGCTGCTCGACCTGCTGTAAAGTGTTTTTCAACCGCTCGAATGCCTCGATGACATCCTTTTTGACCTTATTCGCGAGCCGGCCCGCTTCTCGCCTCTGCTCGGACGGAAACCGCCCGATTTGGCTGAGCATCCGGGTAACAAGCCCCTTTCGACCAAGGTACTTTATCCGGTACTGCTCCAGCGCAGAACCGTCAGCGACCTGCCGAAGCTCTGCAAGGGCATCTTTACCTGTTTTATCGAACTGCTCGAGCATTTGCGTTGTGTCCGTCCGGTCCGGCACTAACCTGCGCTCAGTCGAGGGCGGCCTTGGCGGCATCGACAATGGCGTCAAAGCAGCCGGCGTCTGCAATTGCAATTTCACTCAGCATCTTGCGATTGAGCCGAATATCGGCCTTCTTGCAGCCGTTGATAAACCGGCTGTAGCTGATTTGCCTTTGTCGGCAGGCGGCGCTCAAGCGGGTTATCCACAAGCCTCTGAAATCCCTCTTGCGAAGCTTTCGACCGACGCGGGCATTGACTCCGGCCCTGACGACGGCCTCTTTGGCCAGCCGGTGAAGCCGACCCACTGAACCGCGATAGCCCTTCACCGCCCTGAGGATTCGTTTGTTTGCCCGGTGCCTGACGGCACCTTTTCTTACCCTTGGCATATCAGCTTTCCTTTACAAATTTTTCTCGGGGGCTGCTGGCGGCAGCTGATTCGAAGCCGAGAAGCAAACCCGCAACATTTATTATCCCAGGACTGCCGTAAAACGTACAGTCACAAACATTCGTTACTTCCCAAGAAACACTGCGGACTTTTTGGCAAGGGCGCCGCCCAGAATATCCAGACCGGCTATTCTTCTGCGGCGTTTTGCGTTCTTGCTCCGCATAAGATGACTGCCGCAGGAGTGTTTGTACTTGACCTTACCGGTGGCCGTCAGCTTATACCTTTTGGCTAAGCCCTTATGGGTTTTTTGTTTTGGCATCTTTCATTCCTTCTAAAACAAGCTGTACTGCATCAGGGCCCACAGGCCGGACCCTAATTACAGCGAACCGGTAGTTTACCCGATTGCCGAAGGCCGGTCAAGGATTTCCGGCGGAAAGATGTGAAAAAGGGCAAAACAGCACTCAGCGCCGGCTGGCCGGCAACGGGACCGCCGTAGCGAGAGGAGCCGGCAAATACTACTTTGGCACAAGCAGCAGGGTCATACGCCGGCCTGTCATCCTGCTCGGCCTTTCGACCTTTGCCAAATCCTCCATCGACTCGGCGATTTGGCCGAGTATAACACGGCCCCTATCCTGGTGCAGCATCTGGCGGCCGCGGAAAAACATGCAAAACTGCACTTTATGGCCCTTTTCCAGAAAGTCGCGTGCGTGATTCAGCTTGATGTCGAGGTCGTGAGAGTCCGTCTCCGGCCTGAGGCGTATTTCTTTGAGTGTGCCGGTGGAGAGCTGACCTTTCTTTCGGGACTCGCGGGCCTTGCGTTTCTGCTCATAGAGCCATTTGCCGTAATCCATTATCCTGCACACGGGCGGGTCGCTCGCCGGTGCGACCTCCACGAGGTCCAGCCCGACATCGCGCGCCTTGGCCAGGGCGTTTCGCGTTTCCACTATCCCCACCTGATTGTTCGATTCATCGATTAAGCGAACCTTAGGGGCCCGCACCCCTCCGTTTACCTTTAAGGATTTCGCTTTGATTGTGCCTCACCTTACCTTTCTAAAAAAAACATACAATCTCGCCTGCCGAACACACCGTGTATTCGGGCCTATATTCTAAAACGTTAAATCTGTCTCTTTATCGGCAATTTTGCCTTTCGCGGCAGTGATAAACCGCTCAATCCCAACGGTCTGAGTTTCTTTGTGCGCCCGCATCCGAACGTTGACCGTATCGGAAGCAGCCTCTTTCGGCCCCACTACGAGCATAAGGGGCAGTTTCTGCCCGTGTGCCTTGGCAATCTTGGCTCCGATTTTTTCATCCGACAAATCACAGCCGCATCGCAGCTGCCCGGCCCTTAATCTCGCCTGCACCTGAAGGGCGTAATCATTCGTCTTCTCGCTGATGGGCAGCACTCGAACCTGCTCGGGGCAAAGCCAGAGAGGCATCTCGCCGGCGTAATGCTCTATTAAGATACCTATGAAACGTTCAAAGGACCCCAGCACGGCCCTGTGAATCATTACGGGAGTCTTTTGTGTATTGTCTTTGTCGGTATAGACCATCTCAAAACGCTGCGGCATCGAGAAATCGAGTTGAATCGTACCAAGCTGCCACGACCGTTTCAGGCAGTCCTTTATATGAAAATCTATCTTCGGCCCGTAGAAAGCGCCGTCTCCCGGATTGAGCCGATAATCAATCCGGCTGTGCTCCAGGGCATTTTTGAGCGCATCCGTAGAGACCCGCCAGATTTCGTCGGAGCCGATGTGCTTTTCGGGTTTGGTGGAAAGCTCTATGAGGAAATCCTCGAAACCGAATCCCCTGTAAACCTCAAATACAAGGTCAATTACCGCTATAATCTCGGGTTCAATCTGTTCGGGTGTGCAAAAGATATGAGCATCGTCCTGCGTGAACTGCCGGGCCCTGAAAAGCCCGTGCATAACCCCGCTGGCCTCGTGCCGGTGCACCAGGCCGAACTCGGCAAGACGCATCGGAAACTCACGGTAAGAATGCTTGCGGGTCTTGTAAACCAGGCACCCGCCCGGACAATTCATCGGCTTGATGGCATAAGCCCTATCGTCGAAACTCGTAAAGTACATGTTCTCCTTGTAGTTGTCCCAGTGCCCGCTGAGATGCCACAGCTTTTCGTTGAGGATAATTGGCGTCTTAATCTCTTCATAGCCGTACTTATTCTGAACGCCTCGCAAAAACCGCTCGATTTCATTCCAGATGACCATCCCCTTTGGGTGTATAAACGCAAAGCCGGGTCCGGCGTCGTTGAAGCTGAACAAATCCAGCTGTCTGCCGAGAACGCGATGGTCGCGCTTCTTCGCCTCGACCAGGCGATTCAGGTATTCGTCGAGCTGTTTTTTTGTCGGCCAGGCGGTACCGTAAACCCTTTGCAGCATTTTCTGTGTGGCGTCGCCGTGCCAGTAAGCGCCGGCGACCGACATAATCTTGAAACTGCCCACCCTGGAAGTACTTGGCACGTGCGGGCCCCTGCACAAATCCTCAAAATCATCTCCCGAGCAATAGAAACTGATTACGTCGCCTTCTGCACGATTGACGTTGTCCGTCTTGTACTTGTCGCCGGCCAGCTTTTCCAGGGCCTGCGCCCTGGTCATTTCCCTGCGTACAAAAGGTCTGTCGGCGGCGACTACTTCGGACATCTTCTGTTCAATCCGCTCGAAATCCGCCGGGCGAATCGGCTCATCAAGGTCGATGTCGTAGTAGAACCCATCTTCGACGGTTGGCCCGTAAACCAGCTTCGCCTCGGGCCAGATGCTGCATATCGCCTCGGCCATTACGTGTGCGCAGCTATGCCGCATCACTTCGAGTCCATCGGGTTCCCTGCCGGTAACGATTTGGACCTCCGTATCACCGGCAATCGGGGTGGATAAATCTACGAGCCGACCGTTTATCCGTGCCGCTACGGCCGCCTTTGCAAGGCCGGGACCAATTCTCTCTGCAAGTTCTCTGGCCGTGATGCCGTCGGCGGCTTCTAATATGCTGCCGTCAGGCAGTTTTATTTTCGCCATAGGTATATCCGGTACTCCTTGTATGCTGTTCAGGACCAGACCAAACTGAAGGGATTTTAGCTTGACCGAAGGGCCCTGTCAACATCTTTTATGCCTCGTTTTTTTTGCCGGTAGAGGCGAAGATTTCTGCAAATGTGGGATTTTTGCTTGCGGACAGACGGCAAATATGTTATTTTACTTAAGGTGTGTGCTCGCTTCTTGATATTTGCAGTTTGAGGGGATTTAATGCAGATATTAGCTGTTATAAAGTGGCTCACAGCCGCACACCCGTTGGGTTTGTGCCCAGGCTTTGGCGGTGTGGCGGCTGCTTCAGGTACGCCGGCCTTATCGCTGCCGTTTAGTCCGATAAAGCTCGTTGTTCTGGTGGCGTGGGTTTATTTGTGTCTGTACTGCGTCCAGCATGTGCAACTGACCCCCCTGGTGCCAAAGAACAGAAAAGGCCTGACCAATCTTGCGACACTTTTGCTCGGTCCGGTTATGCTGCTTGTCCTGCTTGTGCACGACATATACAAAACCCCTGCCGATGAGCGCGGCGGAACCTTTATGATGATTACGGAACGCCTGCGAAAGATGAGCGACAGGGTCCGTTCCACCGGCCTGGTGGGCTCAGGCCATCCGGCAATAAAGCTGCTCGATTCCTCAGGCGCAGAGCTCAGGCAAATCTACGGTCACGGCAAGTCAACACACCAGGACAGTCACGTACTCAAACTGACAAAGGAAATCATCTACGAGGCGCTGCAGGGCCGGGCAAGTGATATTCTCATCGACCCAAGGACAGACTCCATTTACACAATCAGGTACCGCATAGACGGCGTTCTGCGAGAGGTTCGCCAGATGGACACAAACACGTGCCAGGCCGTTGTCAACAGCATCAAGGCCGTTTCCAGTATGGACATCGCAGAAAAACGCCGGCCGCAGGACGGTGCTTTTCTGGCCAAAATGAACGAGGACTCTGCGTCATTCAGAGTGGCAAGCGCAGGGGTTCTCAACGGTGAAAAACTGTCAATACGTGTCCTCAACCAGAATGCCGGCATGTTCAAGCTGGAAAACATCGGCCTAACAGAAAAGCAAAGGAACATCATAAAGAACGCAGTAAGCAAACCGTCGGGAATGATTCTCATGTGCGGGCCCACCGGCAGCGGTAAAACGACCACGCTCTATGCCATGCTCAACAGCATAGATTTCTACACCCGCAACGTAATAACCGTTGAAGACCCGATTGAATACGTGCTTGCCAATACGAGTCAAATTGAGGTCAATCCCAGGGCGGACATCACATTTGCCAAATCGCTTCGGAGCATCCTGAGGCAGGACCCCGACGTGATATGCGTTGGAGAAATTCGTGACGAGGAAACGGCCAAAATTGCCCTTCAGGCATCGCAGACAGGTCATCTTGTGCTGGCTACGATACACAGCAGCAGTGCGGCGTCGGCACTCATACGACTTCTCGATTTGGGAGTGAGCTCGCTGCTGCTTTCGTCCGGACTGAGCATGGTTGTCTCCCAACGGCTTGTTCGGCGTTTGTGCAAATTCTGCAAGGCCCCCGCCCAGTTGAGCGGCAGGCAAATCCAGGATTTTAAAAAACGCAATATCAACTATGCAAACATAAAACAGGCCGTGGGATGTGATTACTGCCTGGAAAGCGGATACTATGGAAGAACCGCTATCTATGACATACTTACCCTCGACGACGACATTAAGGCCAACATCGCCAATAACACCCTCTCGATTACGCGTCTGCGTAAGGAGGGCGACCAGAGAGGCAAATCCAATCTGCAAAAACAGGGACTGCTCAGGGTGGTCTCCGGGATAACAAGTATCGAGGAGCTGTCCAGAGTTCTGGGGTAAAACTTATGATATTTTACTTGGGCATACTGTTCGCAGCCCTGCTGGCCTGGGTGGGTTTCAAGGTGGGCTTCTACCAGATATGGACCACGCTTTTCAACGTTCTGATTGCCGTTTATTTAGCGATACACCTCAGTGGCGTAATTATAGAGATAATCCCCGCCGCCGGCAGCACCGAAATCAGCAAAACGCTGTGTATGCTTGTCACGGCGACGGCGATTTTTCTGATTTTGCACGGGTTCGCATACGTCTTTCTGCTGAGCCAGTTCAGTGTAACCTTCCCGAAGATACTTGATACTATCGGTGCCGCCTTTTTGGGCTTTCTGACGGGCTTCCTTATCTGGAGCTTTGTCTGCCTTGTAATCTGCACAGGGCCAATCGGGAAAAACGCAGTTGTCCGGACCATCGGCCTTGACCGTCAGGGTTTCAGGGAGGCCAAGATGCAGTCTTACCTCGTCTGGTGGAGTAACCTTCTCGATAAGTTCGCTGCGCCCGGCGACAGCCGCAACTGCACCGAGCAGGCGGTCAACGATATGCTTAAAGTGCCCGCCAGTAAAACGTACAGCAGAAAACCCACACCCAAACAGCCGGCCGACGCTAATTCCGTGTGCGAACCAAACCACATCGAGCAGCCCCCCCACGAGCAAAACACCACCGTAGACAACTCCTTAAAACCGCCGACCTCAATCCCTGCGCCTTAGAATACCACCGGCGACTTCGCGTCCTTTGTTCGATTAACTGTGTGCCTGGTCCAGTATCAGGTTCTTGACCTTTCGACTGGGCAGATTCAGTGCCCCGTAAGCCGCCGCCGCCGCCGAACGCAGTTCCGCAGCACTATCCTCGGAGCCGACCAGTGAGTAAATGGCGTCAATCGCGGCTTCGTCGAGCAAACAGGCGCTGATTTTTGCCGAGACCGCCAGTGAATTGAACGCACTTATGCGAACATCGGCTGCGTTATTCTCGTCAAGGGCCATTGCGGCTATTGCCTGCTGGGCGCCCGGGCTGTCGAGATAGGCCAGCACCAGGCCGCTCAACGTTTGGATTCCAGCTCGCTTATCCTTCGTTGCGGCAATCAAAGCATCCCGAGCTATAGACAAATCGAGAACAGGATTTCTCGTTTGTCCCAGCCGGAGCATGGCCCTGACGGAGCGGAGGGCATAAGTATCCGCCATCTTAGCGTTCCACAAGCCGGTCTGGTCGCCGGGCTGTTCGTCGCTTTGGCCCAGCGCATCGGCGAGAATCTCAACCACTAATCGGCTTTCTGCGAACTTCTGCTTCGGACCCGCCTCGGCTATGGCTATGGCTGCACTGTACCTTACAGCCCTGCTGTCGAATGAAAGTGCCGCCGTCAGCGGCTGGGTGGTTCCGATTCGATAGAAAAGCGAGCTTTCGCCGGCCGTTGTCGCCAGCGCCTCCACAGCACCGAGCGCCACGTATGCGTCTTTGTCCTTGACCGCTCGCGCAAGGGCCTGATGAAGGTATTCGGGACCTGCCGTCGTCGCGTAAGTCATCGCGTCGGCGTGACCGCCGCCGAAATACTCCGGCATCGGGATGTCGGTGGATTCGGCCTTGAAAAAGGCGGCCAACCAAAGCCCTATCGCCTGGCCAAAACCGGCGTCCGCCTTCAGCGACCACTCACAGCAGCGCATCGCCATCAGCTCGTTGAAGTAACCTTTGTCCACTTCCCTGCGAACCAACCGGTTGTCCGAGCCGTCCCAGAACCACATATTTGCAAAATTAGCGTCCTGTGCCGGCGCAAGAGACTCAGCGTGATAGTAGTAACTCTCGGCAAGCCGGTAGAACAATTGTGCAGCCGGCAGCCGCGTCGCCGAGGTATCTATCGCCTTTATGCTTGCCTTCGCTAAATCACGCACCTCGGCGGAGCCGTCATTTTCAACGACGTACCTCAGGTACGGCAGCGACTGGGGATAGCCAATTTTACCCAGCGCCTTAATTACCTCGCTTTTCACCGTGACGTCGCGGGTCTGCAGGGCCGCGGCGAGAGGTCTTATCGAATCTTTGCCTATTCGTGAGAGTGCCCAAACAATGTTCGGCGCCTCACCGGCGCGAGCCGGGTCGCCGAGGGCATCGAGCATATACATTATTGCGTACTCGCCGGCGTTCTGCAGGCGTTTTATTGCCGCGAGCCGGCCTCTGGACGTACCGCTGAGCCGTTTTATCTGCTCAACGATTATTTTCGGGTCCGAACGGCGTATAAACCTGCCCTGCTCAATTATATCAAGCACCTTACCCGCCAGCGTCGCTAACTCGGCATCGGAAGAGTTGTCTTTTGCCTTCAACAACAGCGAATATCCCTGCGGGTTGTCCATACTGAGCTCAAGCAGCGAAACAGGGTCCGGCTTACTTTCAACAATCGCCTGGGCGTAACCCTTGGCAAGATCCAGCCGGCCTATCACGGTGTAATGCAAAAGGTCGTTGAAGTTGTCCTCGAGCGTCTGGCAAAAGGCGGAGCCGGCCAGAAGAAGTCCCATAAAAACTATTGACGCAAACGTTCTTGCTTTAAGCATCGACATCTCTCCAATCACAAATCCGATTCATCACCCGAATCCGTAAGCAATTATAATAATCGTCCTTGGACATTCCATACTATAGACAAATCGTCCTTCTGTCAACTGAAAACCATCTTCAGTGCTCCAAAAGACGATTTTTCAGTCCTCTTCGAGCTTGTCATACCAGTTTTTCTTCAGGAACACACTGGTAACGACCAATACGGCAGTGCAGAGCCATAGCTGGCGAAACTCACGGATGACCAAATATATGGGAATCAGGGTGAACATCAACTGCCAGACAATTCCCACCGCCACGTTCACCATATCCCTGGCAAAGGCCGAATTGGGCCTGAAGGCGGCATCTTCGGCGCAAACCATTTTGCGAATCGGTCCCCAGAAACCCCACGGGCGAACCCGCCTGTAAAAATCCTTCAGGACATTTTCATCGTCCGGCTGGGTAAGCAAGCTCACCGCCACCGAGACGGCTGCGCTTATCAGGAGGATGGCGGGAAAACCATACACAATCGTCGGCACATCGGGAAAAAACTTTGCGAAGGCCAGCGCCGAGGCAATACCCGATACCATACCCGCAAAGTACCCGAAGCCGTTCAGCCGCCACCAGTACCACTTGAGAACGTTGGGGGCAATGTATCCGCCGTACAGACCGCCCACTATCCAGCGTGTTACCGTATGAATCGATTCGGTCATAAAACCGAACACCAGCCCGACGGCGACTATCACAATTGAGCTGATATAGCCGACATAAACAAACCTCCTGTCGGAGGCGTCGGGATTGATATAGCGTTTGTATATGTCGTTGGTCAGATAGGCGGCGCCGGAGTTGACCGTGGAATCGAACGTGCTCATAAACGCCGCCAGCAACCCGGCTACAACAAAACCGATTAGGCCGGGAGGTAGAAAGTTATTGACGACGTACGGCAGAATCTGCTCGAAATCGACATCGGCCCCCATCACGTTAAGATTATCGCTGAAGAACACCAATCCCAGCACGGTAATGCCCGCTATCATAAGATACCGCGGTATGTAGAGCGCTACGGACACGCAGCCGCACATCAACGCGGATTCCTTCGCGGTTCGCGTTGACAGCATTCGCTGCATATCCTTGTTGGGCGGTGGGCCCGCCATACTCGCTAAAATACCCTTGAAAAGCATCATTATGAAAAACAGGCCAAAGAGCGACCAGCCGTCTGCGTGAATTTTATCCATAACCGCCGGCATAAGTGTTGACCAGTCGAGGTTGAGATGCCATCCGAAGAACAGCTCCTTCCAGCCGGCCGGCACCATTGCCGTTATCTGCTCCGGGCTTGTCCTGGCAATGGCAATACCGGCTATAAAAAATGATGCTATCGTCAGAATAACAAATTGAATGATGTCGGTGAGGACAACGCTGTACATTCCCCCAAGAATGACATAGATAGTCGTTATACTCATAAAAATTACCGCATACATATTGGCGGAGATATCCCACGGCAGGAAGACCACAGAAAACTTACCTATCCCTTTGAAGGCGTA
>Ga0315538_1001959_pt1 | contig 11854 bp, 10 predicted proteins | sample SalMarSW160230MG_2_FD_203834 | JGI IMG/M metagenome (GOLD analysis project Ga0315538, IMG submission 203834) | Salt marsh sediment microbial communities from the Plum Island Ecosystem LTER, Massachusetts, United States - Salt Marsh Sediment SW1601-230 ...
TGGGCCAGTTTATCCCGCTCCTTGATAAGCTCGTCTATGAAAGACGCTACCTGGACTTCATCTAGCCCGTTCTTTACCCGCTTGAACTCACGTCCCCCCAGCACAATGACACCACCTTTTTTAACGTTATTACTCATCATAATATCATCCACCTTTCTCACAGTATTCAATAACTGCGAGCTTACCAATGTGACACATCAGTCCCATTTCCTTTTATGAGATTCCGTCATATTCCTACTTCTCGAGTTTACCCTGAAAGACATTCCAGATTCTCTCGGAATTTCTTTTAGTCTCTTCCCAGGCTTGCTCAATTGTCTCATCGCGTGTTCTCAATGCTTCATTCACGCTGTCCTCGTATCTCTGCTTAGCTTCCATTTTCGCTTTCTGATACGCTTCATCTGCTTCTTGTTCAGCCTTTTGCAGAGCTCGCGCGGCTTTTTCCATGGCTTCTTCACAAATTTTAGCGGCGTGATTTTCGATTTCTTTATAAGCCGTGTCCCCCTTGCGTTGGCGGTCCTTATATGCTTCCGCTACCTTTCTCTGAGCTTGCAGATAAGACGTATAAGCGGTCTGGGCCTGGTTCATCAACTCAGCAAGAGGATCTTTCACCTCCTCGGGAACCTCGGAAGGAAGCTCGACCGTTTGCTTCACATCTTTGCTTACCACCTTTCTGCCTTGTTGATTTTTAGTCATCGTAGTCGCCACAATGCACCTCCTTGATTTTTTTTGTGGTACTGTTATTAAATATTCTTACAACACTATTAATGGTATTTCTCATATTTAAGCTACGCGGTTATTCTGAATTTTGTCAGTCTCCGACTTAAGACTGTGTAGTTCTTCTTCCGCGAAAAGCCTCCATCCTTTCCTGTCTCTATATTTGGCATCCTGTACGACGTTTTGCCTGATCCAGCGGAATAAAGTGCTCTTACCTATGCCAACCATCTGGCAAACTTCAGCAGTCCTATAATAAATTTGTCCATTTATTTTTACAGGCATATGCAACACCCCCTAAAACTAACTGAATATAGTCTAAGACTCGTTCGCATAGCTGTCAATCACCCATTAGTAACCTTACTTTCGTAGGGGAGAGGCTTGCCCCTCTCAATTTACGAGAGCACACAAGGTGAAAGGGGATAGGTCTTCTAGGTGATTTATGCGGGTGACTGTAGATGGGGATGCCCGTTTTGGCAGATACTAATTGTGATGGTAAAGAAATTTTGGACAGCTAGAAATTCCTCATTTGGGGCTCTTAGCGCAAATGTTATAATCTAGCTAATGCCACGGAAGTTTGTCCACCTTCATGTCCACACTGAATATAGCTTGCTCGATGGCATGTGCCGCATTCCTCAGCTTATTGCCCGGAGCAAAGAGTTTGGTATGGACAGTCTTGCTATCACTGACCACGGCGCTATGTATGGCGCCATCGATTTTTATGTGGCGGCTAGGGAAGCAGGTATAAAACCAATTATTGGCTGTGAAGTCTATGTCGCCGAGACCGATTGCCGTAGTCGAGAGCCAGCCCACAAAACCCCCTATCATCTTACTTTACTGGCCAAGAATGAAAAGGGCTACCGCAATTTGCTCCAGCTGGTTACTAAAAGCCACCTTGAGGGGTTTTACTATAAGCCAAGGGTAGATAAGGAGCTTCTCAAGCTGCATCATGAGGGGCTTATTGCTCTTTCCGGGTGTGCTCATGGTGAACTGGCTCGACTTATCCTCGAAGGGCGAAACGACGAACTTGCCGAAACAGCTTCATGGTACAAGGAAGTCTTCGGTGATTACTATCTAGAGATTCAAAGGCATCCGATCCCTGAACTGGAGCAAATCAACCAGGAGCTTATTTCGCTATCCACTAAACTTAATATACCGCCGGTAGCCACATTTGATGTGCATTACGTTGATAAAAAGGACGCCACAGCCCATGAGCTTCTTCTGTGTATACAGACCAATACCTCTGTGTATGATGAAAAAAGGCTGAAGATGGCTGGCGATTTCTTCTACATGAAAAGCCCTGAAGAAGTGGAACAACTGTTTACTGATTTACCTCAGGCCGTTGAGAACGCTCAAGCCATTGCTGATATGTGTCAGCTAGAGCTGGATTTTAGCAAGCTGCATCTGCCGCACGTGGAATTGCCTCAGGGCAAAAAAGCTGATGGTTTCCTGGCTGAACTCTGCTGGCAGGGCCTGGGAAAGCGTTACCAGGAACCCGGCTCAGAGATCAAGGAACGGCTTAGACACGAACTTGATGTCATCCAGAAGACAAGGTTTGCCCATTACTTCCTTGTTGTTTGGGATATAATCTCATTTACCAGAGAGCGTGGCATCTATTTTGGCGTTCGGGGAAGTGCTGCTGCCAGCCTGGCTCTTTACTGTCTGGGCGTTACTGATGTAGACCCACTAGAATATGGGCTTGTTTTTGAACGGTTCCTTAATGTCGAGCGCCGAGAGCTCCCTGATATCGACCTTGATTTTCAGGACGACCGCCGTGACGAAGTCCTGGCCTACGTTAATCAGGTATATGGCTCCGACCATGTAGCTCAAATTATTACCTTTGGTACCATGGGAGCCAGAGCAGCGATAAGAGACGCGGGGCGGGCTTTAGGCATGCCTTATGCTCAGGTTGATCGGGTAGCTCGACTCATTCCCCTGGAACTGACCATAACCCTGGATAGGGCTCTGGAGCAGAGCCGGGAGCTTTATGATATTTATCATCAGGACGCGGCAATACGTAACTTGATTGACTCGGCCAGGAAACTGGAGGGAATGGTCAGACACGGCAGCACCCATGCCGCCGGCGTGGTTATAGCGCATGAGCCCTTAATCGAATATGTGCCGCTACAATTGCTGGGAAAGGGTGAGCAGCGTACTGTCATGACTCAGTTCCACATGGGGAACATCGCCCGCCTGGGACTGCTAAAAATGGATTTCCTTGGCTTATCCAATTTGACTATTCTGGCTAGAGTTAAAGAAATTATTGCCCAAAATCGTGGTATCTCCCTGGATTTGCAGCATATCCCTCTCGACGATGCCAAGACCTTTGAGTTGCTTGCCTCGGGGGAAACTAAAGGCATCTTCCAGCTGGAAAGCTCAGGGATGCGCCGCTATATTAAGGAACTCAAGCCCACTAACTTTAGCGATATCGCGGCTATGGTGGCACTCTATCGCCCCGGCCCCATGGAACAAATCCCCACCTTTATCAAGGCCAAGCAGGGTATTGCCCCTATTCACTATCCCCATCCCATTCTGAAGGAGATTCTAGAAGAAACGTACGGAGTTATCGTTTATCAGGAGCAGGTAATATTTATCGCCCAAGCTCTAGCCGGCTATAGTCTGGGTCAGGCTGACATTCTTCGTAAAGCTATGGGTAAAAAGATACCTGCGGTGATGAAGAAGGAGGAGCGCAATTTCATCGCCGGAGCGAAAAAAAATGGCATATCGCCGGAATTAGCTCATGAAGTATTCTCCCTAATCGAGCCTTTCGCCGGTTACGCTTTCAACAAAGCCCACAGCGTTAGCTATGGCCTCATTGCCTACCGCACTGCCTATCTTAAGGCAAACTACCCAATTGAGTATATGGTTGCCTTCCTCGACACCTATTCGGATAATATGGACAAGGTCCGTTCGGCGATTGCTGAATGCCGGAGGCTGGGCATCAAAGTGCTCCCACCGGACATTAGTAAGAGCCATGCTAACTTCGCTATCGAGAAGGATGATGAAAATAATCCCGCCATCCGCTTTGGACTGGCTTCTATTAAAAATGTCGGCTTTTCCCCAATTGAGCACATCTTGTCTGGTCGGGACTCAGGGGGCGATTTTAAGTCCATAGAAGACTTCTGCTATCGAACCGACCTTCGAAACATTAATAAGAAAGTATTAGAAAGTTTGATCAAAGTTGGTGCTTTTGACTCCCTGGGCAGCCGTAAGACGCTGCTCGAGTCCCTGAACAAAATTATCTCCGTGGCTCAAGCGAAGCAAAGAGCAAAAGAATCGGGACAGGTTAGCATGTTTGATGTATGGGGCCAAAGCGCCCCCGCCCCCCATTTTGCTTATGAACAAGCGGAGGAAGATGTGTCCGCCAAGCAAAAGCTTATCTGGGAAAGAGAGCTGTTAGGGGTTTATTTCTCCCAACCCCTTGATTTCCTCTCCAGAGAACCATCCTCACCAGGCACTGTTTCCTGCGGCGAAGTCAATAGGGACATGGTTGATGAAACGGTGAAGGTTGCGGGAATGGTGGTCTCGGTACGTCAAGCCCACACCAGGGATAACCGCCCCTTCGTTGTCGCTTCAATTGAAGACCTGGATGCTAGTATCGAGGTCATCGCCTGGCCCAGGCTCTATGAGAGCACTCAAGGAATATGGCAGGAGGGCAATATTCTCACCATAAAGGGTGTAGTGAAGGTCAGGGATGGGGACATTCAATTAAACTGTCAAGAGGCTATGCTCCTACCTGTGCGGCAAGAAGTGCTAAAGGAACCCCAGCGTCGCCATATCATGATAGATGTCAATCAGTCGGATGACTCGGAAAAGGATATCGAATGCCTCCATAAAATTATGGGTATCCTCAGGAGTTATCCCGGACAGGATAGAGTTTCTCTGGCTGTTGTCAGCGATGATGAAGTGACTAACCTGGAGATACCAGAGACAACAGTCAATTACTGCCCAGAATTGGCTAAAGAATTGAGCGAGATAGTCGGCGGAAGCAATTTCAGGCTTGAGATGTAGGTCAGGTCTGAGCCAAGAAGCAATCTAGCAAAGGAGTTGCCTGGGTTGCGAAGTCGCTGGGAATAGACGCTGCCCCTATTTCCTGCTATATTTGAATTTTATGTTCGACTTAATTCCTTCAGGCAGTGTTAGCTCAGCTTCGGGATTCCTGGCTGGGGCGGTGCATGCTGGAATAAAGAGTGAAGATGAGATTGATTTAGCTATTCTTTGCTCTGAAGTGCCCTGCAAGGCTGCCGGCGTTTTTACTACCAGCCAAATTAAATCAGCTCCAGTTATTTTATCCCAGAAGCATATAGTAGGAGGGCGTGCGCAGGCTATAGTGGTAAATGCCGGTTGTGCCAATGCTTGCAATGGTGGGCGAGGACTGGCAGACGCCCAGGGAATGGCAGATTTAGCAGCAGCCAAGCTAGGCATATCTCCTAAGGAAGTCCTCGTTGCCAGCACCGGCATCATTGGCGTGCCCTTGCCCATGGATAAAATCAGGGCCGGAATTCCTAAGATAAAGCTAACCATGAGAGGGGGTCATGATTTTTGCCGGGCAATAATGACCACGGATACCAGACCCAAAGAGATGGCTGTCCAGTTAAATTCAAAAGGAACTAAATTCACTATCGGTGCGGCGGCTAAAGGGATAGGTATGGTTCATCCCAACCTCGCTACCATGCTTTGTTTTATCGCCACCGATGCTGTGGTGAGTGCCGATTTTCTGCCAGCGGCATTACAAAATGCGGTGGACTGCTCTTTCAACATGGTAAGTATTGATGGCGATACCAGCCCCAACGATTGTGCATTCTTATTGGCCAATGGATTAGCTGGTAATGAACCTATTGACTTTGATAATGGCGGTGATTTTCAGGAAGCCTTAAATGCAGTTTGCACTCATCTGGCTAAGTCTATGGCCCGGGATGGAGAGGGTGCCACAAAGCTTATTGAAGTTATAGTAGAAAGGGCGAAAGACCAGGCTGGGGCTCGCCAGGCGGCTCGAACTATCGCTAGTTCACCGCTGGTGAAAGCAGCCATTCATGGCAACGACCCTAACTGGGGGCGTATCGTTGCTGCCCTAGGGCGAAGCAGAGCAAGGGTGAGAGAAGACAGATTGGATGTCTATTTGAACGACGTTTGTGTCATGAAGCAGGGTTGCCCTATCCCCTTCAGCAAAGAGGAAATGGTATCAGCTTGGAGTAACAGCGATAATGTGCTCATAAGGCTATGCCTGAATTTAGGAGATGGCCAGGCCACTGCCTGGGGCTGCGACCTCTCTGAGGAATATGTTAGGATAAATAGCAGGTATACCACATAATGCAAAAGGGAATCATCGTAGTCAAGATTGGCGGCAGCACCCTGGGCAACCACGATACTACGCTAGAAGACCTGGTGGAGCTTCAGAAACAAGGTAAGTCCCTGGTAGTGGTTCATGGCGGCGCCAGAGTGACTTCCGAGTGGCTGGCCCGGCTGGGCATTCCCACCAGCTTTGTAAACGGGTTGAGGGTCACGGATGCCGAGACCCTGAAGGTAGTGGCTGCGGCGTTGGGTGGGCTGGTCAATAAGGAACTGGTCGTGGCTATTCAGGCTCTGGGGGGAAAGGCGGTAAGCTTAAGTGGCTGCGACGGTAACTTGCTCTGGGCAAGCATCAAGAGCCCCGAGCTGGGCTATGCCGGTGAAGTTGTCGCCGTTGACCCTTCTCCGTTGAAGCTATTGTTAAATGCCGGCTATATGCCAGTGGTCTCGCCGGTAAGTTGCGGCTCGGTTGAGGGCCGGACGATGCTGCTCAATGTTAACGGGGATACCGCGGCCGGGGAAATTGCTGCGGCATTAGCCGCAGAAAAACTCGTATTTCTGACCGACGTTGATGGTATTCACGATGGCTCGGAGAAGGCGATCCCCAGGCTCAACCTGGCTGAGGCCAAGGATATGCTCTCCTCAGGCGTAGCTTCAGGGGGCATGATTCCTAAATTAGAAGCCAGCCTCAGAGCCCTGACTACCACTAAGGTCGTGCGTATCATAGACGGTAAAATTTCCCATGCTTTACTCCATGAGATTACCGGAAAGGCTCAGCAAACTGAATTAAGAGGTACAACAATTGTCCCGGAATAACTGGCAGAAACTGGAGCAGAAGCTATTTCTGAGAACGGGGAACAGAGTTCCTGTAACTCTGGTTCGCGGTCAAGGAGCTTTGGCCTGGGACGACCAAGGTCGAGAATATCTCGACTTTGTCGGCGGCTGGGCAGTAAACAGCCTGGGGCATTGTCCTCCAGTAGTAGTAGCGGCTATAGAAAAGCAAGCTAAAACCCTGATCCAGGCGTCCAATCAGTTCTATACCATCCCTCAGATAGAACTGGCGCAGCTTCTAATCGGGCATAGCTGTCTCGATAGGGTTTTCTTTTGCAACAGCGGTGCTGAGGCTAATGAAGGGGCAGTGAAACTAGCCCGCAGGTATGGAAAGCTTCGACTCAACGGTGCCTATGAGGTCATTACTAGCCACAGTTCTTTTCATGGACGAACTCTGGCTATGACTGCCGCCACGGGGCAAAGTAAGTTTCAGGAGCCCTACATACCTCTGCCTAACGGCTTTGTCAACGTGGAATATGACAATGTCGAGGCAGTCAAGCGAGCAACCAGTGAACGAACCTGCGCTGTAATACTGGAGCCAGTCCAGGGAGAAGGCGGGGTGAACATACCCGACGATGACTACCTCAAAAAGGTGCAAAGCTGGTGTCGGGAAAAGGGAATTCTTTTTATTCTGGATGAAATCCAGACAGGCATCGGTCGAACGGGAACCCTCTTCGCCTATGAGCAGTATGGGGTCGAGCCAGACATAATGACTTTGGCAAAGGGACTGGGGGGTGGTGTACCCATCGGCGCTCTCTTAGCCAGAGAACATGTTTCCCTTTTTTCCCCAGGTGAGCACGGCTCGACCTTCGGTGGCAACCCACTGGTCTGTGCCGCCGCTCATGCCGCCCTGAAATACATCATCGATAACAACATACCGGCAAAGGTTAAACAAGTAGGGAATTATTTCATGGCCAAGCTGGAAACCTTGAAACGTCAGTTTGATTTTATCACTGAGGTGAGAGGGCGGGGACTCTTGATAGCTTTAGAATTTAACCAGGAAATCGCTGAGAAACTGGTGCTGGCCTGTGTTGATGGAGGCTTACTGGTTAACAAAGTGAAGTCGAATGCTCTGCGCTTTATGCCTCCCCTTACAATCACCGAAAATGAAGTGGACAAGGCGATAGGCATTTTAGGGGATGTGTTGGGGAAAAATGCGAAATGATAGACAATTTAGAATTTAGATGTTAGGACTTCTCCGGAGGAGGTTATGAAATGTCAGAGAAGGTAATATTGGCTTACAGCGGCGGTCTGGATACGTCCGTGGCGGTCAAATGGCTTGAGGAAAAATATAGTTTGAGGGTTGTCACCCTCACCGTGGATATAGGCAATGTCCCCGACCTCGAGGCTATTAGAGAAAAAGCGCTTAAAGTCGGAGCCGTAAAAGCGCTGGTACTTGATGCCCGGAAGTCTTTTATCGAGTCGTTTGTTTTTCCCGCCCTCCAGGCCGATGCCGTTTATGAGGGGCAGTATCCTTTAGCTACAGCACTGGGGCGTCCTCTCATCGCCCGACTCCTGGTGGAGACAGCCAGGAAGGAAAGGGCCAGAGTGGTAGCTCACGGCTGCACCGGCAAGGGCAATGACCAGGTGAGGATTGATGTAAGCGTAGCCGCTCTTGCCCCCGAGCTAAAGGTAATAGCTCCGGCTCGGGTATGGAATATGACCCGGGAACAAACAATTAAATATGCCCGGGCTCATAATATTCCTGTCCCTATTACCAGGGCCAGCCCTTATTCAATTGACGAGAACTTGTGGGGAAGGAGCATTGAATGTGGCGTGCTGGAAGACACCTGGAACGAACCCCCCAGGGATGTCTTCCTGTGGACAAAGTCGCCTGGAAAAACACCGGCCCGGCCTGCTTATCTGGAGATTGGCTTTTATAAAGGGATACCGGTAAGCCTTGATGGCGAGAATTTAGGCAGTGTTGCCCTTGTCCAAAGGGTTCATGACCTGGCTGGCCAGCATGGCATAGGTCGGATTGACCACGTCGAAAATAGACTGGTGGGCATAAAATCGAGGGAAATTTATGAGGCGCCGGCCGCTGTGGTCCTGCTGAAAGCACACCAGGCCCTGGAAGACCTGGTGCTGGCAAAGGAACAGCTCCGCTTCAAGGCCAGGGTTGCCGCTGAGTATGCCGACCTCATCTACAATGGGCTATGGTTTACAGGTATGCGCCGGGATTTAGCCGCCTATGTGGAAAGCACGCAGAGGTACGTTACCGGCACCATAAGGGTAAAGCTCTTCAAAGGTAACTGTCAGGTAGTTGGCAGAGGGTCGCCTTACTCGCTTTATGATTACAGCCTGGCTACTTACGATAAGGGCGATGCCTTCGACCAGAGTGCCTCCCCCGGCTTCATCCACATCTGGGGCTTGCCGGTGAGAACCCAGGCCAAGGTGCAGCCAGAACCACCCGAATAGTATAAGGTTGATTCGAGCCCTGGAGCCCGCGCCATTATTTGGAGTATCAGAGCGAGATGCTGTCTATCATATCCAGGATCTGGTCTTCGACTTCAGAGGTAGCATAGACTGCATACACATCCAAATAGACGTGATCTAGAACTAGCACCAATTCGAGATCATACACATCAAAATCAGAATCATAGCCTTTGGCATAACCTGCCGTTGTTCCCGCCACGGCCATTATCCCAGTTTCATCTGGCATGTATCCAATGTCTCTTTGGAAAATATAATCTGCATCCTGCTCTAAAGCACTCGGAGTCAAATCCCCTTCCGGGGCCCGCTCGTAGAAAAGCTGGATGATATCATAGGTAATTTGATTTGCATATTCTATCAATCCAGATTGATCATCATATTCCCCCTCATAAAGCCCTTCCTCATATGGGGTTAAACGGAACAAACTCCAATCTGAATTTGTGGGGATATCTATCATTGGTCGTGGTAGGCCTCCACAGGATGTAACTGTGACTGTTATTACGATGCTAGCTATGATACAACCTATGATTCCTGGCAGCTTTTTGTTATTCATTCTATTCTTCTTTCTCAGTAAAGACTGTCAGTTCAATCTTCTGAACCATTCCACTATTTATCGTTTGTGCAAACCATATAGATACAAGTGGGAACAGTCAATAGCCTAATGTTCCTGGGCCATATTACCTAATTTATGGTCGGGCAGATTGGTATGGTGTCCCTGGAATTATCAGGTCAGACTGAAGAGAGGATACCTATCCGTCGTCAACAAAAAAGCGTATGCAGCTACTCTCAGCGACCATCGGTATACACCAGCTACGAGGTCAAATAAACCTCTGGGATAGCGGCCGGTAAACAAGATGGCAAACCAGGCTGCCACTATGCAAACGATGGCTGCAACCCACAGGAAGGCCAGGACGAAGTAGTGTGGGATAGCTAGCAACCACTTCACCAGTGGTAACCAGCGGTTAAGGTCTTTCGGGACGTCTGGATATGGGATCTCAATGTGAACCGACTGCTCTTCGTCTGTTGACGGGTATACATCTGTAAGGAGACCAACATAAGTAGCAACACGTGTGCCGAACTTGGTCAATGCTACATTCCAATCAAACCACCACCTGGGGTACTTTTGCCGGAAAAGAATCATGAGCAAGGGCGGCAGAAACAAGATGCCTCCCGCGGCATATAGCCAGGTCCAACCACTCGGTGAACTTAAATCCAAGCTCCCACTTACCAAAGCCAGAATAATAGCGATTGGAATTAATGTGAAGATCCTGAAGAACGTGGTTAACCGATTAAGAGATCTGTCCGGGTAGTCAATTGTCAAAGTAACGGGGTACGCGGGCGGGGTCGGCGATGCTTTTGTTGTCATTTTTATCGTTACCTCCCTTTATGTTTTGGCCCATTATCTGTCCACTTTCCAATTTAAGCACGCCCTATAATTTGGTGCAAGAGGTATTTTGGGGAGATAATACATAATTCGTAGCGGGCCTAATTGGTATGGTGTCCCTGGAATTGTACGACTTCTGAAATATCTTTAACAATCAGCCTATCTTCTATTCCCTCGTCCTTTATCGCTTCACCTAACATTACGGCACAAGTTGGGCAGGCTACCGCTAGGATGCCTGCCCCGGTCTTATCGGCTTCTCTCACCCTGATTCTTGACGGGCTATTTTCGCCTCCGCCGAAGGAATCGGTATAGAAGTTGCCGCTGCCCCCGCCGCAGCAGAAGGAATTCTGGCGGTTTCTTTCCATCTCTACCAGCTCAACACCCGGGATTGCCCTCAGTATCTCACGGGGCGCTTCATACTCTTCTGCGTGTCTACCCAGAAAACAGGGGTCGTGGTAGGTAACTTTTATATTCAGCTTTGAGGCCGGCTTTAGTCTTCCCCCTTTGATAAGGTCACGGAGTATCTGGGTATAGTGGAATATTTCAAAGCTATCGGGATATTCATTTCGGAAAACATTATAAGAATGAGGGGAAAGCGTTATAATCTTCTTGACGCCGGCCTTCTGGAAAAGGGCGGTGTTCCTATCTTTCAGCATCTCAAAAATACGGCTCTCGCCCAGCGTGCGGATTTCGTTGCCATCGCACTCTTCGGCAGGGCCTAATATGCCAAAGGAAACACCAGCCTTAAGAAGTAGTCTGCCGACTGCCTGAGCAGCCCTCTGTCCCTTCTCGTCAAAAGAGCCGACACAGCCGACATAGAAGAGGAATTCCTGGCCGGTATAAGGCTCTATCCCCATACCTTCAGCCCACTTGCCCCGGTTCCCCCGCAGTTCCCGGTAGGGATTGCCGCAGGCTTCAATATTTTGGAAAAAGCGAGCCACCTTGGGAGTAACCAGCCCGCTTTCTACCACCTCTTCTCTGGCCGCTATTATTATATTGACAACATCTTCATTAAAGGGGAACTTGCAGCTCTGGGCGCAGTTATTACAGGTGGTGCAGGAGTAGAGTATTTTGCCCAGCGACTCGGACCATTCTATTTCTTTTTCATCCCAGGCGCGTATGAGCCAGAGCAGGCCGCCCGGCGAGTAGCTCTTCAGGCGGAACCTGTTGTAGATGGGGCAGTTAAACTCCGAATAATCCAGGGTT
>Ga0315538_1001965_pt1 | contig 11832 bp, 10 predicted proteins | sample SalMarSW160230MG_2_FD_203834 | JGI IMG/M metagenome (GOLD analysis project Ga0315538, IMG submission 203834) | Salt marsh sediment microbial communities from the Plum Island Ecosystem LTER, Massachusetts, United States - Salt Marsh Sediment SW1601-230 ...
TGTGTGGTCCAGAAACGGAACCCTTACCTCAAGAGAGTTTATCATGCTCATCTTGTCAACCTTTGTCAGCATATCATTGGGCAGCAGACCTTTAACGTCCATGTACAGCATCAGATTTATAATATCATCAGGAAAGCGAGTATTTTCCCTTTCCACAGTGTCACGCATTAGATTATGCCAGAGATTTACGCTCAAAGGTTCCTTGAGTAACTCATGCCTCATGGGGTAGCTGAATATCTCGCGCCATCCGGAGAATCTTTCCGCAAATGAGTCGCTTGTGCCTGTCACGAACTTTTTGATCCTCCTAACCGTTTCAAGACCCGCCTTGTCCCTCGCGTCGGGAAGACTGTTAACCAGCGGTTTTATAAGCCTATTTCTGAGAAATAACGGAATCAGTCCGTAGTAACGGGACCAGCGTTCTCCCTGGTACATCCTGTACCCTGCGAAAAGCTCATCCCCGCCGTCTCCGGAAAGGGCCACTGTAACGTAATCTCTGGTTTTACGGGAAACAATGAAGGTTGGAATGGCTGATGAATCAGCAAAGGGTTCATCAAGGTTTTCAAGGACAGCGGGAAATGCCTGCAAGATGTCTTGATAGCTGAGTTTGAATTCCCTGTGATCAGTCTTGTAGAGTCTCGCCACTTCCAGCGCATACCTGGTTTCATCAAAAGATGGCATACCTTTATAGCCAATAGAAAAAGTCCTTACAGGATGGGAAGAATTCCTGGACATAAGCCCGACGATAATGCTGGAGTCTATACCGCCGCTGAGGAATGCGCCTAAAGGTACGTCCGATATGAGCCTCCGTTTCACGGCCTCTTCCAGCAGGTGATATAACTCCTGCTTATACTCTTCCATCCGTTTCTTATGATTCGTGGGGGATACTGGAGCCCCTGAATCCGGGAGGATATCCCAATAGGGTTCTATACGGATACCTTCTCTATTGGCCATGAGGTAAGTGCCTGGTAGAAGCTTTCGGATGTTTCTAAAGATGGTCCAGGGCGCGGGTACATAATTTAGTGTCAGGTATAAATCCAGCGCCTCCCTGTCTATCTCCCTGGGTACATCGGGATCACATAGAATAGCCTTTATCTCCGACGCGAAAATCAGCCTTCGGCCGTCCCAGTAGTAATGCAGCGGTTTGATTCCCAGGCGGTCACGCACTAGCCATAACTGTTCTTTCTTAATGTCCCAGAGTGCGAAGGCGAACATCCCGTTCAGGTCATTAAGGCAACCTGTACCGGATTCTTCATAGAGGTGGATAACTGTTTCACAATCGGTCCTGCTTTTCAACCGGTGTCCTTTTGATAGGAGATTGGATCGGTGCTTTTGAAAATCATATATCTCACCGTTGAAGACAAACCATATGGATCTGTCTTCATTGCACATGGGCTGGCGGCCATAAGTGGAAAGATCTATGACGCTTAATCTCCTATGACCAAGCCCGATAGGGTATGAAGCATATAGGCCTTCGTCATCGGGTCCTCGATGTGACAAAGATCCGGTCATCTTTTTCAGCAGTTCCTTGCTTATGGATTCTTCATGAAAATCGAGTTTTCCGCAGATTCCACACATTTGTTACGAAACCCTATGATTCAAGAAACATTAATCAAAAGTGGCTTAACAATCTCTTTTCCTGGGCCAAGGTCTGATCAGAAAAGGCACTAGGCACATGGGGCAAAATGCACAAAATTCCAACCGGACAAAGCTGATTAATTCGAAGATTCGCGGATCACGAATATGGGATTAGACACAAGATGTTCCCTCTGGTCCATGATACGATAGTATGTCTTTGCCCCGGTATGTATCTCATCATCCCTGTATTCTATCCGCAGCGGTGTCGTACCCGCAAAGGTCCCGATAAGTTCGCCTCCACGAATAAGGCTTATATTGATTTTCTTGGAGACCCCATTATTACAAGATACCTCGAATCTGATGACGGGGAAATCAACGGTCGTCAGTGTTTCGCCCATAAAGGCTGTTTTATTTTCTTTGCCTGATATGACAAAATAATCAATTTGGGGCCATTCTCTCCCGTCACCCCTGGAACAATACATAAAACCGTTTCTAATTGATTCAAGCACGCCCTCTTTGGAGAATTCCTTAACCATGAATATGGTGGGAAAGGAACCAAGTACCTGATTAAGACGCCCCTCTTCATGAAAGTCGGCGGTTGATATGGCCCACGGGGCATTATCCCTTTGACCCCTGCAATATTCATTCAAAACCAGGTCCCATTCTCCGCCGGGGGCGGTGGCGGTGGTATACTCACCGTATATGGCCGCGAAGCTCGTATAACCCACTGATTCGTGAAGAACCTGAGGATATGGCGATGTTCTAACCTCTATGGGACCGTGAGTTCTAATACCTGATTTCTGTTCAGGGTAATTCCAGAAGCTGAGGCCGCCCTTCTCATTAACATAATCTATCAGCTCCTGATATGGAGCAATGCCCGTGTCTCTTTCATAGGGGCTGAAGAGGGAACTTCTGAAGGGGTTATAGTCGATGATGGCTAGGCTTGAAAAGATAATAATGAAAATGCCCATTAAGCGTGAAAACCCTTTCCACCGGAGAAGAATTATACCGATTGCCAGGGGAATTACAAAAATTAATAATCCTGGGAGCAGTTTGGAGGTGTATCTGAGAGAGAGTTTATAGGGGAGATTGGGAATATATTGATAATCGTCGGGTTCAGTAAGGTTAATGATGATTATCCTCCGATCATAGTTATTGAGTGTCAGGTTTTTTTTAAACCAGGAACCGGTCCAGTAGTAATAGGCCGAGGTTTCGCAACCGGGAATAATTATCATATCAGGATATTTTGCAGATACCCTTTTGATTTCATCAAGATATTTTTCAGGACCATGGGTTATAATTGAAGGGTACTCTTTTTTGTATCGAAGGATATTTCTGAAGGGAAAGATGCCGTAGGATAGGGCAATGCGGTCATGATCGTTTATAAACAAACATTTAAAACCCCTGGATTGCGCCATTTCAGCCAGGTCATCGATGGAATGGGCGCCGTCACTGAAAGTCGATCGCAGGTCAAAAAGGCCTGCTACTGGTATATAGCCATTATTTTGCTCGCATCGGGCCGGGCAAGAATGGGTAGCCAAAAACAGGAAAACATGAAAAATTGTGATTTTTGTAACATATAACGGGAGGATTTTCATATATATCATTAATTTTTTAAATTGACTAAATAGTCCAGATAAAGTAATTTAACGTGTCTTCATTTGTCAGACTTAAGCATATCCTCGTTGAAAAGTCCATTTTTTTGGGGTCTTTAATCCAAGAGAGAGTTTTGAGCTAGCTCGGAAGAAAGGAAACACATAATGGTAATAAGATTCTGGGGCACAAGAGGCTCCATTCCGGTGCCGGGAAAGGATACCACGGTGTATGGCGGCAACACCACCTGCCTTGAGCTGACCTTGGAAAGCGGAAGGACAGTCATTATTGATGCTGGAACAGGGATAAGAGCACTTGGTGAAAAGTTCATGAAAGAAAATAAGGCTGAAGATATATATCTACTTATTACCCATATTCATTGGGATCATATCGTGGGGTTCCCCTTCTTTAGTCCCATATACGAGCATTCAATCAGAATATACCTAGATGGAAACAATAATTGCTTGAAGGGCCTGCAATATATCTTTGATAATAAGATTGTAGACGGTTTTTTCCCCATCACCTTTGAGAATCTCAAGGCCAAGATTACATATCTGGCCAAATTACCTAAAGGCGCCTTGGAACTTGACAACACCGTAATCGACAGCATTCCGCTGCATCATCCACAGGGTGGACTGGCCTTTCGATTCCGTGAGGGTGATAAAACGCTGGTATTTATGACTGATAACGAATTAACAGATGAGGGATGGGAAGGAAGGTCTTTCAAAGAATATGCCGATTTTTGTAAAGATGCGGATATCCTGATCCATGATTCACAATACACGCCCGAAGAGATAGACCAACACAAGGGATGGGGACATTCTGATTATAAAAGAGCCTTTGAACTTGCCTGTAGTGCCGGTGTAAAAAAATTGATTCTTTTTCATCATGATCCCTCCAGGACAGACCCTGAAGTAAAAGAGATAGAAAGATTATGCAACGGTCTTGCCGAAGAGAAAAAATCTGGTATCATCGTAAATGCGGCCAAGGAGAATAGCGAAATCGTTCTCTAAAGTTATTCCTTATCAGTTGACCTCGAGATTTCAACCTCAAGCATACGTAACTTCCCGGGATAGACCGTTTCATCTTGAAAAATGGTTAGGGGAAACCGCATCCCGGAAAAGGGGAAGGGAGATACTGTGAAAAATGTTTTTGAGTTAATTACCTTTACTGGTAAGGATGAAGAGAATCGGGCCGGGGCCTCCATAGGGGTAAGTATCAAAATAGGCATCAATGATACTGTCCACCGGATATCCAGGGTATGCAATTCTCTGGAAGCCCTCGAGTCCGAAGTTCGAGCCTTGAATAAGGACCTAGAAGATGTCCTCGAAAGTGCGAAGATTATATTTAAAGAGCCATCCTTTCTTGGTGTCCTTGAAATCCGGTCTAATATGAGACCGGAAGAGATATGGGAGATACTGTCGTCTATTTCGGACGAAAAAGGCTTTATTGAGGCCTTTAATAGTCTTGACGAAGGCAAGAGGAGAGAAGTAGCGGACTATATCTTGACCAGGTGCAATATGTTCTCGGGAAAGGGGGCGGTCTTTTCCTCCCGTTACGACAATGAGTCAGGCTTGATGGAATAAAGGGCTGTAATTGGATGATCTGAATATCATATATTAAAAAGCCGTCCCCATCAGGCACGGCTGGTAGATTCATTTAATGGTGGAGCTGATGGGGATCGAACCCACGACCTCATGAATGCCATTCATGCGCTCTCCCAGCTGAGCTACAGCCCCGATTTTTCTTAAAGAATAGCAACATGCCTTACGGATGTCAATAGCGTATCGGCTTTGAGGGATTTTTTGAGATATAGCCCACGCGGACTTGATTGTTATCGGCATGTGTCCGCATATTCAAAAAATATCAGGGCGCCTGCAGATTGAAATCATGGCATCGCAGGCATGCATTTTCAGACTGCCTATGCACATGATGACAATCTCCGCAGCCCGCGTATGTGATATGGGCATTATGGGGGTCGGGATATGAAGCAACAAGTTCTTTATAATCTTCATGGCAAGCCAGGCAGACTTCCTTGGGGACCGCCTCGGCGGGCGGTGTTTCTTGGTGACAGTCATTACACCCGATACCGGCCGCTTCATGCTTATTCTCTAAAAGCAATGCCTCTTCGGGTATCTCTTCGGCCTCGGGAGGTATCTCCTCAGCAGGCATCTCTTCATCGCGATGTTCTTTTATGGTGCCGCAGGAAAATTGCAAGAATAGCAGGCTTATAAAGATTCCCAAGACTATCATCCCTACAGGTGTCTTTTTCATTTTATGCATGTACGCCTTTAATCCTTTTCCTCGTCTTTGTCTTCAATCTCCTCAGTTTTTTCTTTTGGTGATTTCAGCTTTTCAGGTTCTTCGCTGGTGGCCTTTTTAAAGTTTCTTATGCCTTGTCCAATACTGCTACCTATTTCCGGAAGCCTGCCGGCACCGAATACTATAAGGCATATTATAAAGATTACGATAAGTTCGGGCATGCCTAAACCAAACATGTCAACCTCCCCTTTCCATAACCGGCATCGCGGCCTTTGTATTTGTGTTTAGAATCCAAAGAGGATATCCGTTATTCACAGTACTCCCGGTAATTCAACCGGACCCAAAAAGAGGAACTATCAATTCTTTTAGATATTATACTACACATCACCAGTCAAGGCAAATTGCCTAAACTACTTTTCCCTTCTTTACCTGTTAATACTAGCATGATTTTTACAGCTTTCCCGGGGAAACAAAAACCTGTCAGTCCCCATACGGTAGCCTTCTCTTTACCGGGATAGTCGGTTATTTCACCAGGATCCTTCCCTTGGGTTCCTTTACCACCTCCCCCACAACGGTTGCCTTATCCATTCCCTGCTTATAGATTCTTTTGAGTGCTTTTTCTGTCTTATTAGGAGGTAAAGCAAGCACCAGGCCTCCGGAAGTCTGGGCATCAAATAACACCCATTTTTTCCAGTCGGGCACCTCACTGGAAAAGTCCACCGATCCGCCTCTATACTCTCTATTCCGTTGATCACCCGGTGGAATAAGCCCCATCCTTGTAAACTCCTCTACCCTGGGAAAGAGCGGAAGCGAAGAGGAATCAATCTCTATGCCTACATCTTCTTCGGTCTGCTCGATCATCTCTAAGAGATGCCCTGCAACCCCAAAACCTGTTATATCAGTACATACATTAACACCGACCTCTAGGGCGATTTCAGAGGCTTTTTTATTCAAAGCAGCCATGCTTCGGGAAACCTCAACCTGAGTCGGCTCATCCACTATTCCTGCTTTGAGCGCATTGTTAATTATTCCGCACCCTAAGGCCTTGGTAAGTATAAGTTTATCTCCTATTTTGAGATGGCCTTTGGTCAATATCCTGCGAGGATTAATTATACCGGTAACTGAAAGGCCGTATTTAATCTCTTTCGGATCGATTACGGAATGCCCCCCTACGAGCGCCACATTAGCCTCTTTTAACTTATCCGCGGCCCCTCTCAGCACTTCCGCAAGCATGGAGAGATCCAAGGATCCCGCAGGGAAGCACACAATATTCATGGCGGTGATCGGCTTTCCCCCCATAGCATAGATGTCGCTTAAGGCATTCGCGGCCGCAATCTGTCCATACATGTAAGCCTCTTTAACAATGGGAGTAAAGTAATCAACCGAGGTAATAACGGCAAGATCGTCCCCGAGCTTGTAGACTGCTGCATCGTCTTCGATGCTTGCAAGGACATTCGGATCAGAGATAATGTTTAGTCCCTTAAGGACCTCCTTTAGGTCACCCGGACCTAGCTTTGTACCTCAACCACCTCCCATAAATTCCGGACCAAACTGAAGCATTTTTTCATCCATAACTTTTCCTTTATGAAGAATCAATTAGATGTTTAGAAATCTGCCGGCCTCGCCGGTGACTGCCAAAAACATTCTTACCCCTTGATTATTAAAAGATTTCATATTATAAGATTACCCATGCCGGAGTGGTGGAACTGGTAGACGCGCTGGACTCAAAATCCAGTGAGCTTCTTGCTCGTGGGGGTTCGATTCCCCCCTCCGGCACCAGTAAAATCAAGCTCCTTTCAAAGACAGCCCTGGTCTTATTCCCTGATATAATCATGGCAACTCCTTCCGGTATCCCGGCACGCACCATGTTCCTGACAGCGGTTCGCCAGAAATCATGAAAAAGCCTATTATCTATCCTAGCATGTTTGCAAGCATTTTTCCATGGTCCCCGGAAATCCTTAATCCTTCAGTGTCCGTCTGTTCCGGGGAAGAGATAATGGCTCAATTTTCTATTTTCCTTGCAGCGATTCCACTGTGCAGACAAAAACTCCTTTAGTTTCTGATCAAGAAAAAAGTTCCTTTGAAGATAAGGCATTAAATTTTACCAAAAAATGCAAATTGAACATATCAATCTGCCCGCCAAGCTTGCAAACTTGACAAAGATTGGCAGCTACAATATCATGTGTCGCCAGTGTCATTGATACACAACGGTAGCTTTTAACAACTCGGCTACCGTAAAAAGGCGTCCTTATCAACTTAGGGAGACAAATCGGTGCGTTCTTTTTTCCGTCCATCGAGGAAGGGGTCATGAGCACGAACGAAAATGTAATTCAGTGTGAGACTGACCTGAGGGAAGTTTACAAATGGAGGAGATAAGGAAGACTTTATAACTATAGAAATCCGGTGCTATACCGGGATATTGCAAAAAGAGCCTCTGTTTGATTGCATGACACATGATTGAAAGGAGGCGCTATGAAAGTTGACAAGCTGATGTGGAAAAGTTTTTTTCTCTGGAGTCTTTTAACGCTGCTTATGCTGTTATTCCCTCTCTCCAGCTGCACAAACAAGGAACACGCACAAAAAACATTGAAATTTGTCACCTGGAAACCTAATCAGCCTGCAGTATGGGAGGAGATCTATCGCATCTTTGAAGAGGAGCATCCGGACATTCATATAGAACGAGAGGTCGGTCCCCATTCTTCCACCGCATTTCATGACCTGTTGACACAAAAACTGAAAAATAAAAGCACCGATGTGGATGTGTTTTTTATGGACGTGGTCTGGCCGCCGGAATTTGCCGCCGCCGGATGGGCACTGCCCCTTGATGCTCTTTTTTCCCAGGACAGGCAGGAACAATTCCTTCAGTCCACTATCCTGGCAAACACATACGAAGATCATATCTACGGGGTTCCTCTCTTCATCGACAGCGGTGTTCTGTATTACCGAAAGGACCTTCTTGAGAAATACGGTTTTAACGCCCCTGAGACCTGGCTAGAGATGGTATCTCAAGCCCAAAAGATCGTGATGGAAGAAAGTGAACAGGGCAATGAAATATATGGATTCTCAGGACAGTTCAAACAGTATGAAGGTCTAGTCTGCAACATGATGGAGTTCATCATGAGCAATGACGGCTCCTTTATTAACAACGATACAGGCAAAAGCAACATTACCGGGGAGCGTGCGATAGAGGCGGTGCGTTTTGTCCGGGACAGTCTTATTGAAAAGACGGCCCCCCGGGGTGTTCTTACTTATCAGGAACCGGAGTCCCTTGACCTTTTCATACAGGGCAAGGCTGTGTTTCATCGAAACTGGCCGTATGCATGGGAGATTTCAAATAATCCATCAAAGTCAAGGGTAGCCGGCAAGGTCGGCATTGCAAGGCTCCCCCATTTTGAGGGCAGCCAAAGTTACGCCGCACTGGGGGGATGGCAGCTGGGTATCAGCACCTTTTCGGAGAAAAAGGAACTGGCGTGGAAATTCGTCGAATTTCTCACAAGCCAACGGATACAGAAGCTATTTGCCGTTAAATCAGGAAAGGCACCGACATGGAAGGCCCTTTATAATGATGAGGATGTCCTTAAGGCCAATCCCCATTTTAAGAGCATGAAAAATGTATTTCTCACAGCCTACCCGCGGCCATTGACACCCCTGTATCCCTCCATATCCAACATACTGCAGCGGTACTTCAGCAAGGCGATATCAAATACCGACACGGATATAAAGAAAGAGGCGGAAGACGCATCGCAGGAGATAGACAGGATCCTTTCCATGACCCAGTAAGCCGGCGGGAGAAAAAGGAATGCCCTTTTCATTAATCACACGAGAGCGGTTTTTCGGTGTGGGATTGATTATCCCAACCCTGCTTTTTGTCTCTCTCTTCGCCTTCTATCCCATTCTTTATTCCATGTTCCTCAGCATGCACCGCATTCTGCTGAGCCTTCCCGGCCTGGGACGGGAGTTTGTCTGGTTTGATAACTATATTGAACTCTTTCACGATAAAGTGGCGCTCCATTCTACCATCAACACATTTCTGTTTGTGGCATTGACAACCGGGTTTGAGATCCTGTTCGGACTTGTTATAGCCCTTGTAATCCATGAACGATTCAGGGGAAGGGGGCTTGTGAGAGCTGCGGTGCTTGTGCCATGGGCAATCCCTACTGTGGTTGCCTCCCAGATGTGGCGCTTTATATTCAATGACAAGTATGGTCTGGTCAATTTTATATTTTACGGGAACCATGTGCGTTCCTACACGGCATGGCTTGCGGACCCTTTTTTTGCCTTTGGTGCTATTGTAATCGCCGATGTGTGGAAGACTTCATCATTTGCCGCCTTGCTAATCCTTGCTGGCCTGCAGATCATACCGGATGATGTCTATGAGGCGGCCCGTATTGACGGTGCAAGCACCTGGCAGCAATTCACAAGGATAACCCTTCCCCTGATCAAGCCGGCCCTCCTTATCGCGCTTCTTTTCAGGACCATGGACGCATTCCGGGTCTTTGACCTGGTTTACATCATGACCCAGGGGGGACCAGCCGACTCCACAAATGTACTGCAATTTTATGGGTACAAGAAGATGTTTGCTGAAGGCCTGATGGGGTATGGTTCAACCATATCCGTGCTGGTATTTTTCCTGACCTTTACTATTTCCCTGCTTTATATCAGAATGATCGGGTCAGGGCTTATGAGGGAGGAGGCATGAAAAAGATTCTTCTCTTCGTTACAGTCGGAGTGATCGTGTTTGGAAGTCTTCTCCCTTTTCTATGGTTCTTAGACACATCCCTGAAAACCGAAAAGGAGATAACCACTATACCTCCTGTCCTCTTCCCTTCCGGCTCCACCGAGTTTTACCGATCCAGTTTTGAGAGATATTCTCTGCTCCACTATGTAAAAAACAGTGTGATCGTCGCCTCCAGCACGACCTTTGTCACTCTCGCGCTCTCCATTTTTGCCGGATATTCTCTTTCACGTCTGAGGATACGGTATAAGGGCTTGATCATGGGCAGTCTCCTCACAGTATCCATGTTTCCGCAGATATCCATTGCCGGGCCGGTTTGGCGGATCATGCAATCCCTCAATTGGCTCAATACATATCAGGGGCTGATTGTCCCCTATGTGACATTGACCCTCCCGCTGGGCGTCTGGATAACGGCCAGCTTTTTCAAGGATCTGCCCGAGGAGATAGAGGATGCGGCAAGGGTAGACGGGTGCGGCCATTTTCAGACCCTGTTCAGGATCATGCTCCCCCTAGCCGGGCCAGGGATCTTTACCGCAGCGATCCTGATCTTTATCTACGCATGGAACGAGTTCTTCTTTGCTCTGCTCATCATGACAGAACAGGGTGTACAGACCCTGCCGGTAGGGATCGCCCTTTTCCAGGGCCAGTACACCATGCCCTGGGGAGAGATTGCTGCCGCATCCACTGTGGCAACCGTTCCTATTGTGATATTAGTCTTCTTTTTTCAAAAAAAGATCATAAGCGGCCTTTCTGCAGGGGCATTAAAGGGGTAATATGGCCGGCCTTATTCTGAAAGATCTGAGCAAATCTTATGGAGAGAAGAAGGTACTTGATGACCTCTCTCTTGAGGTAAAAGACCGGGAGTTTTGTATCCTTCTTGGCCCGTCAGGTTGCGGAAAGAGCACCATACTACGTCTCATCGCCGGCCTTGACGCACAGGACAGCGGTGTCATAGTCGTGGGAAATAAAGAAGTATCCCGCCTGACTCCTAAAGAGCGTGACATCGCCATGGTATTTCAGAGCTACGCCTTATATCCCCATATGGATGTGTTTGAAAATATGTCCTTTTCTCTGAAAATAAGAAAGACCCCGGGGAAGGAAATCGAAAAGAAGGTAAGGGATGCGGCCCGGATGCTCGATATCGCAGACCTTTTAAACCGGAAACCCCGGGAACTCTCAGGAGGCCAGCGCCAACGCGTGGCCATCGGAAGAGCGATAGTGAGGGATCCGGAACTGTTTCTCTTTGACGAACCTCTTTCGAACCTGGACGCCAAACTCAGGAGCGCCATGAGGATCGAGATCAAAGGAATTCATGAAAAGCTTAAAAAGACAATTATATATGTGACCCATGACCAGATAGAGGCCCTGACCCTGGGGGAAAAGATTGTCCTGATCGATCAGGGAAAGATTCAGCAGATCGGAACGCCGTCAGAGGTATATGACCATCCGGCAAATATCTTTGTCGCCTCATTTATCGGGTCTCCCAGGATGAACCTGGTAAAGGGCAAAATAGAGATATCTGATAACAGGTTAAGGTTCTTGTCGGATGCCTTCTCTTTTGATATGAAAATGAATGAAAGGATCGCCGGCTTTGAAGATAAGGAAATTATACTGGGAGTGAGGCCTGAATCTCTGATTATCGGTGAGGGTCATATCCACGGAAAGGT
>Ga0315538_1001967_pt1 | contig 11827 bp, 12 predicted proteins | sample SalMarSW160230MG_2_FD_203834 | JGI IMG/M metagenome (GOLD analysis project Ga0315538, IMG submission 203834) | Salt marsh sediment microbial communities from the Plum Island Ecosystem LTER, Massachusetts, United States - Salt Marsh Sediment SW1601-230 ...
ACGTTCGCAAAGGCAAGTTTTTTACATGGTTACTTCCATTCTTTTTTAGGGAACCACAGTTCGGTTAATCTTTCAGGTAGGTTGTAGATGTGGATAGATTTCTGTACCGAAAGGAGATTTTGATTGACGACTCTGGCTGGGGTGACCTAATTTTAGGCGTCGTAATCGGTGCGCTGAAACTTCCAGAACGCAGGTACATGGAACGCCGGATTCCTGTTTCCTCTTTCCAGCCTCCGAATTTCCAGAATAAACAGTATCTGGATGATTCTGTGAAGATTGCAGAGGAGATCGTTGAGGTGATGCAACCTGACAGGGAGACGGTTTTCAGGGTCTGTTCCGGTTATGTTCTTTCTAGTATACGCAAATACTTGAGAAATCAGGGATTCAGAGTTGAAGAAATAGAAGTTACCGGTGAACTTCAGGAGATGGTTGAACGAAGCTTTGCCAATTGGTGCAGAGAGGTGGGAATAGACTTTAAACGGTTGGAGGGAAAACGAAGCTTTAACACGTTTCTAGAATGGGTTGCAGAGAAACCTCATCTCCGAGAACAACTTGTGAAGACCGGGTGGAAAAGCTGGAATCAACGATGGCGCGAAAAAGTTTACAACATGAGAACCTGAAAAACGAGAAATAAACCTTACAATGTCTCTGATGTTTCATCATGTATTATCGTTTGGTTTTTTCGTGTTCTTCTGAGCTTCACGGAAACCATTAAACCTAGTAGGATAGCTGACACGATTGAAATCGCTATTAGAATCTGTGTTAGGTCTAAGCCTGCTTGATGTGTAGATTCATCAAGTGAATTGCCTAAGCCTGTTTGGTCAGCAGAATTCTCAAGTGGATTCTCAGCAGGAACTTCTATGATTAGCCCTATTGGCTCTTCTTGTCCATAGTATGGGTCAATGATTATAGGTTCATCTGGATCAGGAGTAGCAGCTGCTGCGTTGCTACAGGAGGAGACGTTTCCAGAGTCAGCCCACAGTCCAACCAAAATACCGAAAACGCTGCCCAGATATCTCTGGTCGAGATACAGCATTACTTCCCATAAAGGATACAGCACATAAGGCTCTCTGGGGGAGGGACACAGCCAAGCAACTGCACGATCTTCAGTTACGTTAAAATCGCTTATCGTAACGCCACCAGGCATATCGTAAGAATAATAATTCTTTACGTAATCGATTGCGATGCTGACAGCTTCCTCTTTTGAAATGTTCACGGTAGTGGCGCCTATCTCGTAAGCGCTTCGCTTGTCGCTCATGCTATAGAATGCTCCATCACTGAAGCTAACTTCTATTCCCGGATAGTCGACTCCATTGATGGTGTATCTCCACCGAAATGATGTACAATCACCAGCAAAAGGCGTATTTGTGTTAAGTATGGTTAGCGTGAGATTACCGGATATTAATGTCATGTTTTTTGTTTCGTCAGCATACTTTAGGATTCTTTTCATTTCCGCTAAATTTTCTCCATTGTAGTTTTGGTATTTCTCAAGAAAACAGTCGGCAGCTTCAATCAGGTTAGCGTATGGACGGTCACTGATAATTGAGCCTTTTTTTACGCCTACAAAGCAGAAGCTTAAAGCATTGTTTTCAATGTTAAAATGTAAATCAACTACGCTTTCTTCTGATTCCAAGGTGTACGTCACAAGCTCTGAAGAAAAACCGTTCGACAGAAATGATGGCAAGTCTGTTTCGTGATATTTTGTGAATGTTACATTGTATTGTGAAATGTCGATAGGAAGCACATTTTCTATTAATGACAATGCTTTGTTCTTAGCGGTTGATTCCGCTGAATATGCCCTTGGCACCTGTGTAATCGGAAGCACGAAAACCAGTAAGAGGATAATGATTGGCGTGAATTTCTTCACATCATTTCCCTATCTAACTCTATGATGGCTCGCAGTTTTATGTTTTGTGAAAAAGCTTCCAAAAGATTCTGGCTGTTAGCCTACTCGATTAGCGTCAAAAGGTCTTCACGAATATAGTTGATGAGTCCGTCTTTGGTGCTTTTGCTGAATATTGTCACCACGCTGTTTCGTGTTATTCCCATCGTAAGCCCACGTTTCTGCGCCTCAAAAACTACATACCATATCTGCCCATGAGCTAGATAGTCTCGGTAGAGTTGAGTGTCAGCAAGGTCTGATCCAGCTAAACAAAGCTTCTCCACCCCGGGTATGTCAATTTGGTCAAACCATATGAGGCGGGTTGCCTGCGGATTTGACTCATGAAGCTCCTTAAGCGTTTCATGGAGAATCTTCGTCTCCACTATCGCTCTCGGAGTTATGAAAAGAACCTTACTGAGCCTGTTAGCCACGTGATTCGTCAACAGCTTTTTGACTCCACGAGCCACAGAAGGCGCAACCACAATCAAGAAGTTTCGGTTCTTGAACTGGGTTACCCAAAAAATGGCTTCTTCAGTAACAGGGTTCTCAATTAACTTACGCCTGTAGTAACGTTGCCGCATAAAATCCGCGCTGAAAACTCCAGATATCAGATTCTCTTTTAGGCTAAGGTCCAAAATTTCTGTTACCAGATTCACTGTTTCTCCGTTACTCTTTTCGTAGTTTTCCTCTTCACGGAAATCTTTCAGCTTCTGAATTATCAAACCAAAATTGATTTCTTCTTTGATTTCGAAGATTTTAGCGGGCAGAACCATATTTCCACCGACAAACACTTTGTTTTCTAGACTTTAAAGGTTCTGCGAAAGGTTATCACCGATGGATGTAGAATATAGAAAGCAGAATCAGAAACATAGTGCCTGCTATAAACCATAATAGTTCTCTAGGAAATTAGTGGAAAGCAGTTATCTGCGTCTTCTTCTGCGTCTTTGACCCGGTTTATACTGACCGCTTTCCCTGCTTAAGATGAAGCGTTTATAGTAAGAGCTCCGATTGTTGACTCTTGGAGCCGTAGAGTGTCGTTCCCTTGCGTCTACTTTAGGAGTTATGGACCTGACTTTGCCCGCCTTAGATAATGAACCGTGTGATGGCATAATTTCACATCCTTTTTGATGTTTGGTGAAAAGTACTAGAGGTAGAGATTCTTATAAACATTCACAATGTTGGGCTTTACTAAACATATATCTTTGAGAAAAAATACTTCATAAACAAGAAGGTTAGGGGTGAACTCGTTTGAGAGAGGCGATAATCTTAGCTGGAGGAGAAGCATGGAGACTGAAACCCGCAACCTGGGTTCCAAAACCGCTCCTGAAAATAAACAAGAACACGTTGATTGACCATCAGATAGAGTGGCTTCGTTCTCACGATTTTGAGAATATAATTGTGGCGTCCAACAGAAAAGATCTCACGAAACAACCGGTCGCTTATTCATTGGAAGAAGATACTTTGGGCACTGGAGGTGCCACCAAAAAAGCGTTTGAGCAGATTAAAGGAAAGGTGGCTTATGTCATGAATGTGGATGATCTTGTTTTTTATGATCCGAACGAGCTTTTTGATTATGCTGGTAAAGGAGCGGGAATACTGTTGGCGAAGCCGCAGATACCGTTTGGAAAGGTTACGCTTGCGAATGGCATTGATGTTATCAGGTTTCAGCATAGGGAAACTCTTGATTTCTACGTCAGCACTGGCCATTATGTCTTCAAGAAGAGTGTAGTGGAAAAGCTGTTTCCAGACAATGGTGACTTCGAATTCACTGCTATGCAACGGTTGGCGGACAAAAAGATGCTTCAGGGATACACGTACCATGGAATGTGGTTCACTCTCAACACAATGAAAGAGCTTATTGATGTAAGGAGATTCTTCAAAGAGTAAGGCATTCAGCATGAAAATCTTAGCCTTGATTGGCAGCCCCAGAAGAAAAGGTAATACTGACCTGTTAGTTGAGCAGATTCTGAAAGGCAGCAGAACAAAGGGGAATACAACAGAGAAACTTTACCTATACGACTATACCATTTCTTTATGCGTTGATTGCCGTAAATGCAAAAAAGGGGATTATGTTTGCTGCGTAAACGATGAGATGCAAGAGATTTATCCCCGAATGGAAGCTGCGGATTTGATAATTTTCGGTACACCATTATATTGGTATGGTCCCACCGCGAAGATGAAGCTGCTTGTTGACCGGATGCGTCCATTCGTTGCAAACGGGAAATTAAGGGGCAAAAGAGCCGTTGTTGTAGCGCCTTCAGCAGAAGGGGCAAAAGCCTGTGGATCACTGCTTGAAATGTTTCGGTTGTCTTTTGAGTATCTGGGAATGGAATTCGCGGGTGAGGTTCTTGTTAAAGCATACGAGAAAGGAGAAGTTGTAGAGAATCAGAGAGAAATGGAAAGAGCGTATGAGTTTGGTGCTTCGTTATAGGCTATGTGTTCCAGAGCCAACAATAAACACTCATGTTTTTTAGGCAAAAAGGGTAGGCTTAGTAACCTAAAATATGTGAGTTTTATTCTGTACTATTTTATGCGTCTCCAGCCTTGTTTGGTTATTGTGGAGGTTTGGTTTTCGAAAACTGTTTTTGCGCCGCATTTACATTTGACATTGATTTTGTGGGTTCCTTTTTCTGTTTTGTGTACGGAACCGTTTAGGACAACCAGTTTTGCGGGGCAAGAAACGCTTTTTTTGTTATAGAATATTCCCAGAGGACGCCTACAAGCACTACATCTAAGACTCAATTTCTGCCCACGCTGAGTATCCATCTTACCCACAAGAAACGCTCTCCATTATTGTCTATGTTAGGGGTTGCAGAATAAAACTGTTGACAGGCGCGGAATATTTTGGCTTACTCCGTGTCGCCATAAGCAAACTGTGGAATCTGCAAAGCTGTTCAAGTGTATTCTCTGAATGTGTGGTTGCATTTTGTGCATCTGAAAAATTGTGTTGAGGATTCGTCGCCGCCTCTGGTTTGCACTTGCCAGACGTAGGCAGTGTTGTTTCCGCATTTTGGGCATGCTATTCTGGTGGTGGGCAAGGTGCGTATTTGGTGTTCTTTTCCGATTACTGTTACAGATTCTTTGGGTGAACGTTTTATGGGCTTGGCAACATCATCTGCGCTGTGTTTCCCCGGTTTCTTGTATCCACATTTTGGGCATACAATCTGAAGAGTGACCTGTGTTCCGTCCTTTTTGCGCCTAGAAATCAGACGCGTTCCACACTCTGGACAAAACTCCATAATATACACCATATCTTCTGCGACATTGCCTCACTTCCAACTTTTAAAGATTTTCTTTTTTGACACACTGCCTAACCAGCACGCTAAACGGGCTCAGCTTTTTGGACATCAAATGATTAACTTTTGGGCAAAAACAGAAAAAAGCTGATTTTCAACAATGAAGTATTATTAGTCTCCTAATATGAAGTCAACTGAAATTTGTTCACTGTATTCAATGATTTTCAACTTGATTAACAGAGAAAAAGGCTGCTATCACGGAAAAAAACCAGAATTTTGTTTTAGTGGTCAAAATCCAAGTATGAGAATTCGTTTTAAATTTGCATCGGTTAATGTTGGTGAATTATATCTCCACGTCTAGTTATTCGCCTCTTGTAAGATAATGTTTCTTTATACAATCTGTCAAAACTATCTGCTTCAAAGGGTGTGTCAATTCTTCTAACTTGTGTTTCAAATCTATCTAATTCTATCTTATTTCTTGCACTCACAGATAGATTAGCTTTAACATCTTCTGTTGCGGTTGGAGAAAGAACAATTAGTCTATGCCTTTTATGTGTACGAAGGAAATTCAGAAAGATATCATTAATAAGCTCATCCCTAAAGGCAAAACCAATTACAATACAAGCCATACTACCATTGAGATTTTCTCGGAAATATTGATGAAGTGTGCTGTATGGTTCAGTTTCCGCATAAGTCTTTTGGGCAGGGTAAATTAGCATGTTGTTTTTATATCTGCTTGAAGCTTCAACTTTTTGTTCTAATACAACTTTTTCTATGTCCCCATTTTTTCTTTCACACCAATTTAGCGAACCATGCAACTTAAAGAGTCGAAGCCTTATCTTTGCATCCTTGTCAAATTCTCCAAAATATGACTCTTTGGGTCTCCAGAATAGCCTTCCTCTGCTCCCAACGGGAACAAAACCGTCGAGGGTACAAGTTTTATTCTTTTTGTTGCTTTCACAAAGTTCCTCTATCACTGAATCATAGTTGGTTGTGAAAATGTCAAGTTCATTCGTTCTATTAAACTTGAAAATTACGTCTTCAAAAAGTTGGTTATATAGCGAGATTATATCTGGAGTCTTGCTGTCTTCAAATCGATATTGATTAAACAAATCCGAAATAACCAGTTTTTCAAGCCTAGTACCTGCAGTAATGAAGTTTCTCCACTTAACAGGTCCTTTAATCAGGGAAAACTTGGGGGGTCTTCTTTGTAAAAATTCTTCAGCTAATTTATTGGAATTTAACTTGTTGAAAGCATTTATAATATTCAGTATATGTTCAATATCTACCACATTTTTTGATTCTTTAAGGGTTTCCACAATATTGTTCTGTGTTGTATCAAGTTTTGGTTTCAAATTAGCTAAGAAATCTTTAGTGGTTGGATAACCAAAAGCCTTAGACGCTCCGGCTCCAAGAAATAAGCAAACCTTTTTCACCATCTGAAATCCCTTTCTGCTTATAAAACCTCTAAGGTTGTTTTAGTTTTAACTTTTTCCGCCTTTTTTACATTTGTAATAAATAACCAAATTGATTTATTCTATTTTGGAGAAAACATACTAACTAGGAATTTGAAAGGACATAGTAATGTTAAAAAGAATTGAAATTCCCAAAGATTTGTGGTTCTTTGTTGGTCGAGTATTGGTTTCAATTGGTTGTATAAATGAGAATATGCTAAAGTCTTCAGTTTTTAATGAACCCAAGATACGATGGCTTCTCCTAGAAAACAAAGATTGGAAAAATTATTGTTCTAACATAGACTTATCCAGCAATCTGTATGAAGGAACGAACAATAGACCCGCAGAGACAGAATATTTAGTTAATTTGTTTATTAAGGAGTCAATAAAAAGGGAAAAACGGTCTGAAAAGTTTTCAGAAAGAAAAAGAATGATTGTTGAAAGGGGATTCATAGAGTTCGACAACGTTATTCTTATGCATGAAAGCCAAACTAAAGAGATTTTCATAGAAGCAAATGAGAAATGTATCAATCAGCTTCAAACACCTTTATTCCTTTCAATAGATGCACTTCTGTTAGAATTATTCATACGAGAATTAATTAACATCTATAAATTTCGACTTGGAGAATGCTTTGCTTGTGAACAAGGTACTGAGTTTAATCTTGAAAGTGAAATACTTCTTGCATATTTGAAAGTCCATTCTTTATCGCCAAAGGACTTCAAGTTAAAAATCAGATACATACCAAAAGAGGAGGAATTAAATGAGATAGAATTACGCAAAAACATCTGGAAAGCACTAATTGAAAAAAAACCTAGAATTCTAAAAGATGAAAACGGCAAAACAATAGCTGAATTCAATGTTGGAAAACTTTTCAAACTAGATAAACAAACAATTCATGTCGATTTTGGGTCAATTGGTCTAAAAACTAGAAAAAATCTTGTTGGGCTAGGTCACATTCTCTATAATCCAGAGATTTTTGGTGCTTCTAATACCCAAGAAGTTGTAGATTCATGGAATTGGGTAATAAACAAAATTAAGGTCAGTGAAGAAGCGTTACAAATGGCTCTTGAGGCTTGTTCATTGTCTATGCTGTTACTCACTGGAGTTGAAGAAGGAACAGACATTTCCATTTTTTCGCTATTTGTTAATCTTCATAAACTTGATTCTTTGGGTATTGATACAAAAACCAAAATTGTAGAATTTGGACGCTTAATTAAAGGGCATGTCAGGAATTTTGGAAAGTTTGAAAACACAAACATTTGGAGAAGCTTATTAATCACTCAAAAGTTAAGGAAACATCTTTCTAACCTTTCTTCTGAATGTTTACTTGCACTATTAGCAAAATCTTATGGATATACTGTAAGACTTGAGAAAAATCCTGACTTGAAAATAGCTGATAAAGGTGTTGAAGTAAAAAGAGCAAATTCACGGAATCTTTCAAGTGCCATTGATTCAGCAAAAAAACAACCTCATGATATAATAGCAATTGAAGTTGATACTCTAGACGAAATCGAAATTCCGTACTACACTGCACCTGCCTATGAGTCTACTTGGTTAAGGGTAGGAAATCTAAGAGATGTTCTTGACACTGCACTTGATATAAGATATGATGGCGATGTCATCCTGTTGTTCATGGTAACATTCGAAGGTTTGAAGGGAAGAATAATGCTTTTGAAAGAAAATTCATAACAGGAAAAGTTCGAATTATGAAAGACTAGTCTATTTCAAAGTGTGGAAGCATCTTTCTTTCTCTGTCTTCATATTCGCTTAAGTCAAAGGGTCAAGTTGGTTTTGCTGTGTCCCATAGGAGTTGGAAGTATTCTCGTGCGAATTTTACTAGTCCGATGTGGTTGCTCCAGATGACTAGTAGTCCGCTGTAGCTGCGTTTTGTGTCTGCTTCGCCAAGGAAGAGAAGGGCTTCTTTGCCGTCCACGATTACTCCTCCCCCAAACAAACTGTCCCGAACCCTAGTTTCCCCAACCTCAGCAATCTTTTCAACATCCCCGCCTCCAGTCACCATAACCTGAACACGAACCCCACTATCCCGCACCTGACCCAAAACCGAAACAGAAGCATCCACGAAACCTTTCGCGAAAGCAGGCGCAGCTATCATCAACTCATTTCGGGCAGCATCCAACATCTCCTTCAGCTTCGCCAATATGCTAAATTCGCCCCTTAAAATCCAGATGTCAGGCTTCTCCATCAACTCCCGCTTTTCATACAGGGGCTGAAGCTCCCCCAAAATAACATGCTTCCAACTGTTCACCATGTCCTCCAAGCGGAGTCTGGCAGCTTCCAAAGATTCAGATGGAGCTTTAGGAAAATAGCGGCTGGGTCTACCCCGCTCAACTTCTACCCAACCCTTTCTTTCAAGAGAATTCAATGTTTCATAAACTTTGGAGTAAGGAATCACACCATGCTCGCTGACTTCGCTGGCGGTCATGACGCCACGTTCAAGCAAAATCAGGTATGCTCTGGTTTCATATTCTCTTAGCCCTACTTCACGCAGAATTTTTTTCGCGTCTTCGCTGACGGCTGTGGGCAACCTTTTTCACCTTATGAAAAGTTTGGAAACCTTCTTATACACTCTGCAACCAAGATAAAAATATTACCCCTACGAGTGGTGTCAAATTGCAGGTTATAAAAGAAACAAAAAGCCTATGCCCAGAATGCCTCAAAGTTTTAGATGCCACCATACTCGAAGAAGACAACAAAGTCTACATAGAAAAGGAATGCCCAGAACATGGAAAATTCAGGGAAATCTACTGGTCAGACTACGAACAATACCAAAGAGCCGAAACCCTAAGATGCGACGGAGACGGACTCAGCAACCCCCGCACCGAAACCAAACTAGGCTGCCCCTACGACTGCGGCATCTGTCCAGAACACAAATCTCACACAGGACTTGCCATCATCGACGTAACTAACAGATGCAACTTGAAGTGCCCGATCTGTTTCGCCAACGCAGCAGCAGCAGGATACGTCTACGAACCAACCAAAGAACAAATTTTTGAGATGATAAAAAACCTCAGAAAAAACAAACCAGTTCCGCCTCCGGCTTTACAGTTTTCGGGAGGGGAACCTACAATACGAAAAGACCTATTTGAGCTTGTGAAAAAGGCAAAGGAACTTGGTTTTCATCACGTAGAGGTCAACACGAATGGTCTCCGTTTAGCCCAAAGCGTAGATTACTGCCGTGGATTGCTTGACGCTGGAGCGAGCACAATATATCTGCAGTTTGACGGGTTAACATCTGATGTTTACGAGTTCACGCGGGGAGTAGACCTTCTTGACATAAAAATGAAGGCTCTTGAAAACTGCCGTGAAGCCGGACTCAGCATCGTACTGGTTGTTACGTTGGTTAAAGGCGTCAATGACCATCAGCTCGGAGACATTATTCGATTCGCGATCAAGAACTTCGATATAGTTCGATGCGTAAATGTTCAACCAGTATCCATTTGCGGCAGAATACCTGAAAAGGAACGAGAAAAAATGAGAATAACAATCCCAGACTTCATGCGGCTCGTTGAGGAACAGACAGACGGAAAAATAAAGATGTCCGATTTCTATCCAGTGCCCACTGTAGTTCCCATATCTCGGGCGATTGGCGCTTTAAAGGATAAACATTACGTGGAGTTTACTACACACCCTCACTGCGGCATGGCAACCTACGCTTTTGTTGAAGGCGACGATTTGATTCCGATCAACCGCTACGGTAACGTTGACAAATTCATCAAAAGCCTAGAAAAGGTCTACGAGGAAGCAAAGAAAGGACATAAAAGAAAAGCGAAGTTACGTTTGGTAGGAACCCTCCGCCACATCAAGTTTGGTTTGCTGCGAAAGTATCTTTTACCCATTCTCAAAACTGGCTCCTACGAATCCTTGGGAAACCTTCACAGAAAGATGCTTCTGATCTCCTCTATGCACTTCATGGATCCCTACAACTTCGATTTAGAACGAGTCCAAAGATGCTGCATCCACTACGCTGTGCCTGACGGCAGAATCATACCCTTCTGCTCCATGAACTCTATTCACAGACCAAAAATCGAAGAAAAACTGGGAACGCCCCTGAAAGAGTGGAAAAAGAAACATAAGATTGGAATCGGCGAGGTAGCCTAAATAGGAGAAAGGCTATAAGGAACCATTCTTCTTCAAAACTTTGGTGAATATATTATGGGTGGTGGAAAAAAGAAGCAATCCCTCAAGCAAATGACAAAACCAAAGGCACCTAAAGATTCAAAGCATAAAGACCGAAAGTCGGGTGCGCCACCCGCTGCAAAGAAGAGCCTCGGATTGACCATACCTGACCTTAATAACAAAAAGGTTATGGGCGAACTGAAAGGACTGAAAGTTCTTACGCCTTCTGTGGTTGCTTCACGTTTTAACATACGCTTGAGCTTGGCAAAGACTTTCCTTAAAGAATTAGAAAAACGGAAAATGGTTGAATACGTTTCTGGAGGAAAAAACCTCAAAATCTATAGAATGCTAGCTTGACCATTGTTTCATTAAATTGTTTACTGGAGGAATGGGGGAAAAATGGATTTTCCTGAAAGAGTCTACACTACGGAAGAAGTGAAGAAAGCTCGATCTCTTATAGAGAAGGGCTATAAGCATAGTTTGAGGGCGAATGGAAGCCCAGATTTTGTTGCTAAAGTTGAAGAAGCCCTACAGCTGATCAAAACTGCGGGTTACTACGAGTTTCTGCGGACATACATTAGACTTATTCGCGAGATCAGCGGGTTAAGTCAGCTTCGCGAAGAAGAAGCGGCTATATGGTTTAACGTGAAAGCTCTTGATGACCCCGTTGACGATGCCGGATTCATTATCCAAAAGACGCAGCAGATGAAGGACTTTATTGAAGGACGCCTCTACTACGAAACTGCGGAAATTCGGGCAGTAAACAAACGCATCGAATTCCTTGAAACCCTAAGAGACAAAACAGACGACCCAGCCATAAAGAGCAAATGCGAAGAACAACTAAAAAGATGGAAAGAACAGCCATTCCCGTGACTCTTTGAACTGTTTACTCTACCTTTCTGACGAATTGTAGACCTTCAATTTCGCAGTTGCTTAAATGCTCTTTCGGTAGACCTTGAACGTAGATGCTTTGAAGATTAGGAGGTGAAAAGTTGCCTTTGAAACCTAACACATTGCAAATAGAGAAAGTACCAGAAACTAGTGACGAAGAAACATGGGCAAAGTTCAATAAAAGATTAAACGATTTAGAGAATCAAGGATACACAGTATCATTTAC
>Ga0315538_1001971_pt1 | contig 11814 bp, 5 predicted proteins | sample SalMarSW160230MG_2_FD_203834 | JGI IMG/M metagenome (GOLD analysis project Ga0315538, IMG submission 203834) | Salt marsh sediment microbial communities from the Plum Island Ecosystem LTER, Massachusetts, United States - Salt Marsh Sediment SW1601-230 ...
ACCTGCTTGGCGAAACCTAATCCAAACTCGGCGGTCAGTGAGTTCTGGGAGCACAATCCTGAACCACCTGAAATCTCCCGAATCTGGGAGATTCCACCTGCAACAACCCGCACACGGGCGCCGATGGCGGAAACGTTGGATACGGTTCCCACTAAATCGACGTGAAGCCAGTGGTTTGTCGTGCCTATCTCGTTCCGAAACAGCTTATTGTGGTGTGGGTTGTTGTTCGTGACGTATAAATCGATGTCGCCGTCACTGTCGTAGTCACCCCAGGCCACTCCGGTGCTCGGCCCAGTATTCTTAACCAGAGGACTGGCGGCATCTACAAAGGTCCCTCCACCATCGTTGCGAAATAGTCTGTTGTCGCCAGTGCCACCGCCGTTCGCCAGGTAAAGATCAAGGTCACCATCATTGTCATAGTCACCCCAGGCACAGCCATAGCCAAACCCGGCATCACCTAAAGGTCCGCTGGTTGCGTCGGTAAAAGATCCGCCACCATTGTTGCGAAAAAGTTTGTTGGCGCCGTTGTAGTTGACTAAGTAAAGATCAAGATCACCGTCATTGTCATAATCACCCCAGGCTACCCCCATACCGCTCCCCGCATCATTCAGGGGCGGACCAGTCACGTCGGTAAAGGAGCCGCCGCCATCGTTCCGGAAGAGTTTATTCGCTTCAGCATTAAAATTGGAAAGGTAGAGATCTAAGTCCCCATCGTTGTCGTAGTCACCCCAGGCAACGCCACACCCGCTTCCAACGTCTCCGAGAGGCGTTCCACCGGTGACGTCAGTGAAGCCCGAAACACCATCGTTTCGGAGTAGCTTGTTGGCACTACCAAAGTTGGCGATGTAGAGATCGATGTCGCCATCATTGTCATAATCACCCCAGGCAACCCCATAGCTGGTTCCTGGATCACCCAAGGGTCCGCTGGTCACATCAGCAAAGGTTCCATCGCCATTGTTCCGGAAAAGCTTATTCGCCTGACCGTTAGCCTGAGCCAGGTAGAGATCGAGATCACCATCATTATCGTAGTCTCCCCAGGCTACGCCCGTCCCGTCAAAATTGTCGTTTGGGGGAGTGGTGCTAGTGAAGGGGCTAGTAAAGACCCCTCCGCCGTCATTTCGGTACAGGAAACTGCCAAAATTGTAGCTCGACACATAGAGATCGAGGTCGCCGTCGTTGTCGTAGTCGCCCCAGGCTGTGCCGTAACCTCCCATAGCGTCTATAGGCGAAGCCGTGGCATCAGTCCAATAGTAGGCTGAGTAAAAAACAACAAACGCCGCCAGCAAGTCCGGTCGGGGACCAATGTGCCCTGCGGGCGGAGTGATCTGAGGTGTGCCGGTGCTGATCAAAACATTCCGGATGTATTCAGGGGATGGCAGGGAGGGTGAAATGTATTGTTTCCAGTACCCGACACAGCACGCTACCGCCCCTGCGACTATAGGAGCTGCGCTGGAGGTGCCGGAAAATATGCTGGTGTAGTAATAGTTGACCCCATCGGCCCACCAGAGATCCCCATATCCAGTTGAGACCACGTCCTCACCCCAGCCTTGAAGATCAAACCTGGACCCATAGCTGGAGAAGGAGAGTCTCTGGAGGTCTCCTTCGGTCCAGGTGCCTCCAGGGTATGCCCCTCCGGCACCCACGATTATTGCTCCTGAATTGCCATACCAGGTGAGCAGATCGGTGTCCAGATTACCATTTCCACCCGCCTGCACCACATTAATGCCGTTGGCGATGGCATTCTCAATGGCGGCATAAACTCCGTTGTATGACTGAGGGTTGGGGGAGTAGTCGAGCCACCACTCGATGGGGACGAAGCCGTTAGAACCGTTATAGTCCCATTGCTGTTCCAGGAGTATCACGTCCCCGGCAGACAGTTTGGTAATCGCCACAGCCATCGCACCTGGAACATTCCAGCTTGGAGTGGGACTACCGTAATAGGTGCCGCAGGTTTTCAGATTCGCATTGTAGCAAATGCCTGTGGTTCCCCAAGCAGCTTTGTCAGAAACTAACTCTCCGATAACGGCAGTGCCGTGATTGTTATCGCCGAAGGGATCGACTACGTTAGAATTGATCTGGGATCCGGGTGCCTTGGTCAGGTCCCCATGATTGTAATTCCAGCTATATTCCAGATCGCATATTGTCACTCCAGCGCCATCACCACCTGGCCACCAGCCCCAGGCATATTTTGCGTCAATTCCTGTGGGAGTGGAACTCGCCGGATCTAAGTAACCCTGCTGAGGTTCGTAATAGCCCGGCCAGGGAAGAGGCATGGGTTTGGGCACAGGTCGGGCAAGCATGACACCAGGAAGCGCTTCCAGTTCTCTGCTCACTTCCCAGACATCCATATCTTTATCTTTGCTAATGCGCAGACGGTAGATGTTATTTAGATTGTAAAGAGGCTTGCCTGTATTGGCTTCACCCCGAGACTGGATCTGGTTCAGTCGTTCCTCTGGCACATCACAGATTCGGTACCATTCAACCGAAACAGCTTTTGCCAGCACTTCATTCACGCCGGTTAAGGCGTCTGTTTTTAAATCAACCAGTGCACCTCCGCGGAGACGCACTTCAGAATCCTGTGCGAACATCACTTCGATCAAGTCCTCCTCGCAAGCGTAAGGCTGACCAGAAGGCGTGCCTTCCGCTGATGAGAATGAAAGCATGCAAACTGCCGCAAAGAGAATCGCCAGAATAGAGAATCTTGTTTTCATGGCTTTCCTTCCTTTCTTGAAAGTGGTTTTGGATTTTGGGTTAACGTTAGCAGATTTTGGTTTCAAATTATCGGAGTTCATATTAACACCTCCAGGTTCTGGATTAAAGTTCAACAGTTCCAAAAAGCCCCACCATTGCATTTTTTCTCTCACAAGCACCTCCATATTTTTTATTTTTTCTCTTTTCACCTTTCCCATCCTATTTTCTTTTAACCAGGGGCGTCCCGCCAACGGCGGGACGCCACCAGCTCCACCCAGAGCCAGTATGAGAGGAAGGGGAAATCTCATCCTGGTTTCTTTTCTTTTTCCGAACCCAAGATAACCTTGAGGGGTTAAGGGAAACCTTAAAGTTTCCTTAAAAAAGCGATTTTTCTCAATTTGACATAGTTTCCCATAACCTTTTATGCAACAAAGAGTTAAGTGCTGAGGTGGCATGTTTTCAAAATGAGAACTTCAGTTTTTCCTACTTTTTTGAGGAAAAATTGGGTTCATGAAAGGTTTACCCCTGCTTTTAAATGCGGATCTTCTCGACCAAGTGGCTGGGATTTTTGCTAAGAATAAGAAAACCTCCAGCAAATTGTCTTGACAACACAAAAGAGCGGAGATAAATTTGGGCAAATGAATCAAAAATGAAAATGAGTTTAATTCTGGCATCGGATGTTAAACTATTCCTGTCTTCATACTTCCTCTAAGAAACACATAAAATGTATATGTGGGGTTCTACTTACGGTTTGGTTGCTACTCTGCTCTCTGTCTTTTGCCACAGAGATAAGATGGAGAAAGGAATTGAAGGCTAAGGTGGAGGGGCAAGCTATAGATTGCGCCTTTGCTGGTGGGATGGGATTTTCCAAACCCAGCTTGGTGGACATCGATGCAGATGGCGATCTGGATATGTTTATTGGAGACGAAGATGGAAGCATTCGCTTTTTTCGTAACATAGGTACCCTTCAAAATCCTGGTTGGGATTTCGTGTCAGATTTTTACGATTCGACCATTGGGGAAAGAAGCTATCCCGCTTTTGCAGATATGGATGATGATGGCGACTTAGATCTGTTTGTGGGCAATCAAGAAGGAAGAATCTGCTTTTTCAGAAACGACGGGAACATAAATTCGCCCATCTGGATTCAAATTACCGACTTCTACGATTCCATTGATGTGGGCTCAGAAAGTGCCCCGGTCTTTGTGGACATAGACGCTGACTCAGATTTAGACCTCTTTTTAGGGAAGCAAGATGGAACACTCAGTTTTTATCGTAACGTGGGAACCCAAAAAACCCCTTCATGGAACCTTGTCTCCGAAAACTACGACTCAATCGATGTGGGAGCACAAAGCACACCTGCTTTCGTGGATCTGGACGCGGACGGAGACCTTGATCTGTTTGTAGGAGAGGAATATGGTAATCTCAATTTCTACAGAAATACCGGAGGTGACACTCTCCCTCAGTGGGATCAAATCACAACTAATTACAATTCCATAGATGTGGGAAAACGGAGCTGTCCTGTCTTTGTAGATATTGATGGTGATTCTGATTTCGATCTTTTCATTGGGCAGGATGAGGGGAAAATCTTCTTCTATAGAAATGATGGCACCATTTATCTTCCATCCTGGACACTCATCACCGAAAATCATATTTTCTTTGATCTGGGAGCATACTCAGCACCCGCTCTGGTGGACATAGATGATGATGGCGATTTAGATCTTTTTGTGGGAGAGTTTGAAGGCAATATCAACTTTTATCAGAACGAGCAAACGGTTCCCATACCCTCCTTAAGCATAATCACTGAGAATTATTTTGCCATCCATGCGGATAATTATTCCTCCCCCACATTTGTCGACATAGACACAGACGGTGATTCAGATTTGTTTATAGGAAAAAAAGACGGTACCATCGATTTCTATGAAAACATTGGAACAGCCGAATCTGCCTTCTGGGATTTGATCCCCGACGAATACAATTTCATTGACGTAGGAGGATATGCCTCTCCCGCTTTTGTGGACATCGATGGGGATGCCGATTTGGATATGTTTGTGGGACAGAAATACGGAAAGATTTTTTTCTATCGAAATGACGGCATGTCCCAGATGCCTTTCTGGACTCCGGTTTCGGAAAATTTCGAGTCGATTGACGTGGGATGGTATAGTGTTCCCTCATTTGGTGATCTGGATTCAGATGGTGATTTTGACCTGCTGGTGGGAAATAAAGAGGGGGAAATAAGCTTTTATCTAAACGATGGCACCCCCTCGGCTTTCTCTTTTCTTCTCATCCCTGATTCTTTCGATTCCATTGATGTGGGAGAGCGAAGTTCCCCGGTTCTCTGTGACTTTGACTTAGATGGTGATCTGGATCTGTTTGTGGGGGAATCTAAAGGAGGTCTCCACTATTATAAGAACCTCACCCTGAACAGTATCAGGGGAAAGGTGACCGATCAGACCACTCCTCTGGAAAACGCAGTGGTTTATCTTTCAGGCGATAAAGATGACAGCACCTTTACCGATTTATCCGGCAATTATGAGTTTGTCGGCCTGCCCTGGGGAGATTATTGTGTCTTTCGAGATTCAGCCTCATTTCAATATTGTTTTTTACCTCTTAACGCAGATACCTTCAAGATAAATTTTGCTGGAGTCACCCAGGTGGATGAGTTCTCTGAACAAAATATTCCTCAAACTTTCCAGCTTTTTCCTAATTACCCCAACCCGTTCAATCCTGTAACCAACATCAGCTATTTCTTACCTACGGATGCAGAGGTTAAGCTCATCATTTACAATCTGAGAGGCGAGAAAGTAAGAGAGCTTGTGGACGGTTTTCAAACCAGAGGATGGAAAAAGATAACCTGGGATGGAAAAAACTCAAGTGGCAAAAAGGTCGCCAGCGGAATATATTTTTGCAAACTTCAGACCAGCACAAGATGTGAGACTATTAGAATGGTTCTGCTGAAGTGAAATCTGTCTCATCTATTTGGATTTTAGCCTTGACCCTTGCCCCATGACTCTTGCCCCTGTTCTCTCAGTAGTTGCCCAATTTATTGGGCTTTCAAATCTCTGCTTCCCGTTGGTGTTCTTCACCAACGGGAAGCCAACGGTGGGTGAAGCCTGCCAACCATGCACGGACGCCCAGACGGGGGCGTATGCCGGGGCATCTGCCTGCCCGGCTGGGGAAGAACATCCGCCTTGAGCACAGGAAATTAGTTCCACTCCCTCAGGGCTAAGCTTGCGGAATCTCCAGAACTCCGGCACCGTCTATTTTACTCTGTTTGAGCAATTGAAGTGCTTTGTTTGCATCTTTCAACGGGAAGATGGTCGTCTTCGTGCGGATAGGAATTTCTGCAGCAAGCTTAAGAAGCTCTTCACCATCTTTCCTGGTACTGTTTGCCACGCTTCGAACGGTTCGCTCATGGTAAAGGTATTTCATATAGTCCATCTGGGGAATTGGGGTCATATAGATCCCTGCCAAAGCCAAGGTTCCGCCCTTGTCCAGAGCATTTAGGGCATCCAGCACCAGCTCTCCTGCCGGCGCAAAGATTATGGCGGAATCCATCTTTTGGGGCGCTTTATCCTTTGCCTGCCCGGTCCAGACTGCCCCCAGATTCTCTGCAAGCCTCTGGTGCTCCTGGCTTCGGGTGAATACAAAGACCTCGCATCCCCAGTGTATCGCCACCTGTATGGCTACATGAGCCGAGGCGCCAAATCCATATAGTCCAAGTCTTCCTTTGGGGTTTATCTCACTCAACCTCAAAGCCCGATAACCGATGATCCCTGCACAAAGTAAAGGTGCGGCTTGCTCATCGGAAAATCCTTCTGGAATCCGATAGGCAAAATCCTGAGATATAACAGTGTATTGTGCATATCCTCCATCCACATGATAACCAGTGAAGAAAGCGTTCTTACATAGATTCTCATTTCCTTCCAGACAATACTTGCATTTTCCGCATGTGGAATAAAGCCAAGCCATCCCCACCTGATCACCTTTCTTGAAACGAGCAACTTTTTCACCTGTTTCTTCAACCACTCCCACCACCTGATGTCCGGGCACCAGAGGCTTTTTGGAAAGCTCAAGCTCTCCTTCAACCGTGTGCAGATCAGTATGGCAGATTCCACACACTTTGATCTTAACTAATATTTCTTCTGATTTGATTTTTGGTTTATCGATCTCCCTCAACTGAAGAGGGTTTTTCTCGATCGCCTCAGGTTCATTTAAGATCATGGCTAACATATCCACCTCACTTTTCCTAATCTTTTAATCCCTTTATTTCTTGATCTCGCTCTTACCTGACAATTTATAATCTGTTAGTCATACTGGCAAGCATAAAGTCCAGCTATAACCTCACCCCCTTATTCTTTTTCGCCATAGAATGGAGAGAGGGGTGAGATTATATCGTCCAGAACCTAACTTAAGTTAGGTTCTGGACTCCCTTCTTTAAATTGCAGGTTTTTCTCTTGCTCTTTTGCTTAAATGCCTGTATAATAAGATTCCGGTTTTGAACTATAACCTCAACTTGAGGAGGAAAGGATGAAGAAGGCATGTAAGGTTTTGCTGTGGGCATCGGTTTTAGTTGTTTTTGTTTTTGGTTCTGCACTGGGTCAATCCCAGGTTAAAAAAATTCCCCAGCGTTCGGAGATACCTGATAAATACAAGTGGAGACTGGAGGACATCTATCCTACAGATTCTCTTTGGGAATATGATTTCTCCCGAGTGGAGGCTCTTCTGCCTGAGATGGAAAAGTTCAAAGGACATCTGGCCGAGTCTGGAAAGACCCTTACAGATTGTCTTGTTATGCAGGACAGCATCTGGATTATCTTCGAGCCGATGTATGTGTATGCCTACATGAAGATGGATGAAGACACGCGCGTTTCCAAATACCAAGAGCTATCCGACCGTACCGCCAGCTTCTTGAGCAAGGTCAGACAGGCGTTCTCCTTCATCGATCCGGAGATTCTAAACATTCCCCCAAGCACCTTAGACGATTTGATGAAACAGGAAAAAGGACTGACGCTATATGGCCATTATGTTGATAACATCATAAGAAAAAGAGCGTACACTCTCTCTGCTCCGGAGGAAGAACTTCTGGCGCAGGCTGGAAACATAGCTCGCATTCCCCGAACTGTATTCACCATGATGGACGATGCTGATATCAAATTCCCTTCCATCATAGACGAGGAAGGAAACGAGGTTCAACTCACCAGGCAGAGGTATTCTAAATTCTTAGAATCTACCGACCGCCGGGTGAGAAAAGATGCCATGGATGCATATAGTTCGGCTTACCTGGGTTATCTGAACACGCTGGGCGCCACCTTGGCCGGAAGCATCAGGAAAGACGTATTTTTCGCCAAAGCTCGAAATTACAACTCCTGTCTTGAAGCTGCGGTACACAAAGACAATATTCCTGTGGACGTGTTTAACACTTTGGTTAACACGGTGAATGAAAATCTAAAGCCGGTTCATCAATATGTCAGCCTGCGGAAAAAGGTAATGGAATTGGACGAATTGCACAAATACGACCTGTGGGTTCCTCTGGTGCCGGAGGCAAAAATGGAGATTCCCTACGACTCGGCAGTAAATATCGTCCTGAAAGCTGTGAAGCCTATGGGCAAAAAGTATGTCGATGAGTTGAAGGATGGTTTCAATTCAGGATGGGTGGATGTGTATGAGACTGAAGGTAAAGGCAGCGGCGCTTATTCCTGGGGCGCCTATTCCACTCACCCTTATATGCTTCTAAATTACAACAACACTTTAGATAATGTCTTTACCGTGGTACATGAAATGGGACACAACATGCACCGACTCTATTCCAGCCTGGAACAACCATATATCTATTCCGGGCATTCCATATTTGTAGCGGAGGTAGCCGCAATAACCAACGAGATGCTTCTGATGGACTATCTGCTCAAAAACGTCCAGGATAAAGCTCAAGAACTTTATCTGCTCAATTATTACATCGAGATGATACAGGGGACTTTCTACACCCAGGTAATGTTTGCCGAATTCGAAAAGGAAGCTCACGAAAGAGCCGAAGCCGGAGAAGCCCTCTCTGCTAAGTCTTTGAGGAAGATCTATCGGGAAATATATAAAAAATATCACGGACCGGAACTGGTGGTGGATTCTCTGGACGATCTTTCGTGTCTGCGAATTTCGCATTTTTACAGAAACTTCTATGTATACCAATACGCCACCAGTCTTGCCGCCGCTTCCGCCTTCTCCCAAAAAATCTTAGCCGGCGACAAAAAAGCTTTGAAGCTATATATCGAGCTTCTAAAGGCAGGCGAATCTGACTATCCTATAGAACTTCTCAAAAAAGCAGGCGTTGACATGACCTCACCGGAGCCGGTAAATGCAACCATAGAGCTTTTTGCCGACCTGGTAGATCAGATGGAAAAACTTTTGCTGAAGTGAGCTTTCCCAGCTTTTCTTTTCCTGTTTGATAGGGGAGAGTTGCCTCAAAGAAAAGAAGGGTGGAGCTAAAGCTCAAAATAGTTCTTGACACGGTAGCTTTTCAGAGATAGTTGCTTGATTTGTCGAGCACGTAGGGACGGCATTTATGCCGTCCGCAATTCTTGAATACATATTCGTAGGCGGGGCTCTCCCGCCTCTGGTATGAACCACACGGTTCATACCTCTGGCGAGATCTGCCTATGGCATGACCCGCCCTGCATAAATTCGGCAGGCAAGGATGCCTGCCCTACGAATCATAGGGAAAAATTCTTCAAGAAGAACTCGACACATACACACTCAGGTGTCATATTCGGGATACGTTCTTTTGGTGATGTATCTTGTAGGGGCAATTCATGAATTGCCCCTACAGCTAAAGAAGAATATTTAGGAGTCGAAAATAAGCTAAAAGAACATACATAAGGCTCAAAACAAAAAAGGAGGGGGACGTGAAAAAATTCCTTTTGGCGCTTTTGAGTATCATCATTTTAGTAGCTTTCCTATCCAGTTGCGGCACCACCGTTTATGTTCCCAAACCACCCCCACCGCTTAAAGAGGAGATCAAGCCTCCACCTCCGGGTCCGAAGGCGGTTTGGGTGTCGGGACACTGGAAATGGTCTGGTGGACAATACGTATGGGTCCCCGGTCATTGGGAAAAGAAAGCTAAAGGAGTTTGGGTTAAAGGACATTGGAAGAAAACACCCCGCGGCTGGGTGTGGAAAAAAGGACATTGGCACCGGTAAGCATCAGTCCATGGCGTTTTTGCTTTTTTGTTTTCTTACTTGAACTAACCACTATGGTGGAAGTTAAATAGTTTTTACGTCCCGAGGGGATATTGTTATCCTCTCGGGACGTTTTGTTTTCTCGCAACTCAAAATCCAAAGGAGGCTCCCCTTTCTCCTTGACAATTCCCTCTTTTTTTGTTTAACTCGACTCAATCGCTATGGAAGAACTAATCGCCGTTCTGGATAAAGTTGACAGTTACGTTTGGGGTCCCCCTCTGATCATTTTTCTTCTGGGAGTGGGTGTTTTTCTCATTATAAGGTATAGACTTCTTCAGATAAGAAAATTCAAATATACCCTTGATAGGTGCTTGTTAGAAATTTAGTGTTAGTTGTTTGCAATTGGTATCTATGCCTCTGTAAATTTCCGGATTGACATATATCAAAAATTTGTTATATAGATACTCACCAGATTAAGGGAAATATCGTATTTTATAACAATGCTCTTTTGGTGTTGAGATGATTAGAGTAAAGAACCTGACCAAAAAATATGGTGAATTGAAGGCGGTGGATGACGTCACCTTTGACGTCCACACCGGCGACATCTTAGGATTTTTGGGACCCAACGGTGCGGGAAAGACCACCACGGTCAGAATCATCACCTGCTTTTTGCTTCCCACTTCAGGGTGGGTGGAGGTGGATGGGTTGAGTGTGTTTGAACACTCCCTGGAGATCAGAAAGAAAATCGGATACCTTCCCGAAAATGCTCCCCTTTATTCAGAGATGAATGTTTTAGATTACCTCCATTTTATCATGGGCATCAGGAAAATAGCTAAAGACAGGTGGAGCCCGAGAACCAAAGAGATAATCGATATTTGCGGCTTAGGCCCGGTCATGCACAGAAACATCGGCGAGCTTTCCAAGGGATTCAGGCAGAGGGTGGGTCTGGCACAGGCTATGGTGCATGATCCCGAGATTCTCATCTTAGACGAACCCACCAGCGGACTCGATCCCAATCAGATAGTCGAAATCAGAAACTTAATCAAGGAGTTGGGTAAGGAGAAGACGGTTATTTTGTGCACCCACATCCTCCCGGAAGTTGAAGCCACCTGCGGAAGGGTGCTGATCATAAATGAGGGCAAGATAGTGGCAGATGGTTCCCCGGCAGAATTGCAGTCCAGCTTTCAAGGAAAAGAGCAAATCTATATCGAACTGAAGGCGCCGGCCGACGACGTGGAAACCAAACTTAAAAATTTAGAAAATGTGGAAAAGGTAGAAGAGATTGCCTCAAACGGAGATGGCTTGAAGAAGTTCACCGTCGAGTGTGCCAGGGGAGTGGATTTGCGGGAAAAACTTTTCCGTTTGATCGTGGAGAATAACTGGGTCCTTCTGGAGATGAGAAAACAGCAGGCAAGCTTAGAGGACGTTTTCCGAGAGTTGACCACCTCTTAAGGTGAAACGTTATGTCAAACCACATAGCCGTTTTCTGTAAAAAAGAACTTAGAAGTTTCTTTGATTCCCCCATCGCCTATATAGTGATTACCATCTTCCTTTTGATCTCCGGCTGGTTTTTCTTCAGTAATTTATTCCTGGTAAACCAGGCTTCGTTGCGAAATCTGTTTAACACCATCCCCTTCATCTTCATGTTCTTCATACCAGCCGTAACCATGCGTTTGATCTGTGAGGAAAAAAGAAGCGGCACCATTGAAATTCTTCTCACCCTGCCGGTGAAGGATTATGAGATTATCTTGGGAAAGTTTCTGGCTGGATTGATCCTTATCTTTGTAGCTGTGATTTTAACTTTGGTTTATACGTTTACCCTATTCGGATTAGGTAATCTTGATTCTGGTTCGGTAGTGGCAGGTTACATCGGTCTGATCTTTTTAGGAGCCACATATCTTTCTATAGGTGTATTCACCTCCAGCCTGACTCAGAATCAAATAGTGGCATTTATCAC
>Ga0315538_1001972_pt1 | contig 11811 bp, 12 predicted proteins | sample SalMarSW160230MG_2_FD_203834 | JGI IMG/M metagenome (GOLD analysis project Ga0315538, IMG submission 203834) | Salt marsh sediment microbial communities from the Plum Island Ecosystem LTER, Massachusetts, United States - Salt Marsh Sediment SW1601-230 ...
TGCTCTAGCACCATCCGCACCGCCCGCTCCCGCACCTCTGGGGAATACCTACTTGTTCTTGTCATGACTCCATCCTCTCAAGCTTTGAACTCTCCGGCAATCCCGGGGCGGTTCAGTTTTTCACTCATTTGACATTATAAACTTCCCCTTATAGAGTCAATACGGTGAGGATCTTATGAGGAAATCAAGACGGTTCGTTCCGACCCTCTTAGGGAAAATAGGGGGACATAAGCCTTAATTCCTACAGGCAAAACTGAGAGGGACATCCCTGAAGGCGCGCGCCGTTTCAAGTGCGTATCTCTCAGTTGATCTCTGTGATAGTCTTTCTTTCATCCTGCTCTCCAACTCGGTCTGTCGGAGTCATCTCTTCGCTGTCCACGCAGCATAGGGTTGTCCCGGAGGACGTGTTGAGCTCCAGCGGAGTACCGACCTGGAAGGAAGCGGAGAATTCGGAAATGGGTGATATGTCCCCCGATTTTCACTACCGCTAACCGAGCAGGGACGCGGCATCCTCGGCGTCATTGATGGTATTTCCCGAAAGGCGTGGAGACCGACGAAGACATCAAAAAGCGCAAACAGTTCCTGAGAACGATGGGATATAAGCTGTAGACGCATAGGTTTGTTGGCTGGGCTTCATCTACCCAACCTGCAAGAACTCTTCCAGGTTAAGGCCTGCATCCTTTGCAACCTGGCGCAGCAAGATAGGTGAGATGTCTCTGCCTTTGTGGAAAGGTATGGTTGTGCATCTTCCATCCGGATGACGGAACTGTTTGTGTGACCCCCGCTTAAGAACCTCGACGAAGCCCAGCTTGAGCAATATTGAGACCACATCCTGAGGTTTAAGAATTGGTGCCTTGCCCATATTCAAGCAACCACTACATTTTGTATCCCAATGAATTCAGTCTCGAGTTCCGGCTCGCCATCCTCGAGGAGCATTGCGATAACTTCTCTAAGATTTGCATTCAATTCGTCGAGAGTCTCTCCTTGCGAATGGGCCCCAGGAAAACCTGGTACATATCCAACGTACAAACCCGTTTCAGGACACCTTTCCACAACTGCTTGATACCTCTTCATCGTGATCAGTCTCCGGTCGCACTGTACAACGCACCCAACGATAAGTATACAGGAACAGACGTTGATTGCAGAAAGCAGGAGAACCATGAGAGTTGATCCGGGATTACGAGGATAGTCCTTCGCCCTTCGGGTTCTGGCAAACGTGATATTGCCGCCAACCTTGGGTGGAGCCCTAGGATGCAGCAGACAAAGAAGCCAAAAGGCCTCTCTGAAAGCGCGTGCCGTGTCAAGTCTTTTTCTTCCGATTGGCCTCCATGGTAACCTTGCTGGCATCCTGCCGTCGAACCCGGTCTGTCGGAGTCATCTCTTCGCTGTCTACGCAGCATAAGGTTGTCCCGGAGACGTGTCAAGATGAAGCGGAGAATTCGGAAATGGGTGATATGTCCCGCGATTTCCCCGATTTCCTGCAGGAAAGTTCACCGAATTCGCACAGCCCTGGCCAGTGGATTTGCTGGGTCACTGACTACGCTAACCTCAGCCAAATCGGCTCCGTAAATGGTAGTATAGCATTCTGAGTCTTTATACAGCATGCTGGTAATGTGATTGCAGTCTACATACTGTCTCCCACAGACTGAACACTCGGAATCGTAGATGAGGGCGCCGAAACTGAACCCCTTTAGTTCCCCGGTCTCAAGCCTTCTGAGTGTCTCAGGATCGTCGATGTGGGCGTCTACACAAACTCCGAACTCATCGATCGACAGGCACCCCCACCCCACAATCCTGTTAGTATGCTCAAGAAAAATAGGCTCAGGGTGCTCGGGATAGGGGGAGGGCAAGAGCCGTGACTTCCAGTACCGTTGCGCTCTTGTCTGACATCGGTCAGATTCGTCCAAACAATCGCGCTTTGGCAGGCAATTCCCATATTGGTCATATTTACCTCTAAACCTACCACTTGGCACCTCAAGCACGATCGGCGCGTAGAATCGGCTCCGCCATCTGCCCAGTCTAGGCCAAAGTAAATTCGATAGCACCCCTGTGAACACGTTAATAGAGATGTTAATGAGTATAAGAACAACGGGGTCGCTGAGCACATCTCGCAACCCATTTTCCTGTCGCCAATTGAGTCGTGTGCCATCCTCTGGGATCACCTTCACGCGATAGCCTTTGGTGCGTAAGGATTTGATGAGTTGAAGAGTTTCCCAAAGAACTACTCGCCGTTTTGGATAGCGATATTCGTAAGGATTGTACGATTTGATTCTTATCTCCTGCTTAGCCATCCCACCCTCTCGAAACGCATAGAAGCTTTCAACCGCCTCATAATATCGAAAAACGGATTGGTGCGCCAATTATTCTCTTGGTCCTAGGAAATAGGCGTCTACAATCAATCCAGAACAACAGTCGAAAGAAAAGCGACTAGGAAATAGGGGGACATCTCTGAAAGCGCGCGCCGTTTCAAGTGGGAGTCTCTAAGTTCACCTCCGTGGTGGCCTTTCTGTCTTCCTTCCTTCGAACCCGGTCTGTCGGAGGCATTTTTTCGCTGTCCAAGCAGCATAAGGTTGTCCCGGAGACGTGTCGCGGGACTCCACACGTGGGGAAGGTCGAGACGCGAGAAAAAGACATAATGTCAACGGATTTACTTCTCTGAGTGTTCATCCTTTCTTGCAGCATCCTCAAGTTCCTCAAACACTGCCGCCCACTTTCCTTTTAGTACCAACTCGCTCCAGACAGTAGCAGCGCTGTTAAGGCGCAACATCAATTCTAGGTTCTGATCCCGCAACGTTTCATCTTCGTCCATGCTTGTGAGCAGGGATGCCATCACCTGAGTATCGCTTAGAACGTCCACAAGACTTGTCATCTTCTCCAGGCTGTTCTCCCAATTGTCTATTTGCGTAGCTCTTTCAACAAAGGAAGTCCGTATTTGTTGTATCTCCTTGTCCAAAGCCTCGGATTCAAGATGGAGACTGTTTATCTTCATGTCCAACGTATGGAAAGCGTTGAATGCACGTTCTTTCTGCAATTCTTTGATCTCGTGATCTCTCTGTAGTTTCTCTTTCTCCAAGCGACGGATATCTATCCCGGCTATTTTCGCTTGATGTCTTTCCTTAAGCACCTCCATGTGAGCCAAGGCTGTTTTGTATTGAGTTTCATATTTCTCCTTCATTATCACCAGGTCCTCTGCAAGTGCATCCTCCCGTTGCTGCGACCACGTGAGTTGTTCTTTCAAGAGCTGATTCCTTGCTCTGTAAAGTCTCCGCAGAGCCACGAAGAGATAAATACCACCCGTCAGCAAGATGGCGTTCAAGAAGAAATTGGCATATTGAGCAAAACTCGAGAAATCCAAGAGCAGTTCCTCCCTTCCTGACTATGAATACCATAAACTGGGGTTCCAAGTATCGTGAGAAGAGGATGGCGTACCTCCCTCCCAACTGCACGGTTACCACTAGACCACAGCTCTTCTCTGGATTGCCAACCTGATGCTAGAGGAAAACTCTGAATGATGTCAAATAGGACCTATTGTGAAACTTGAGGGATTCCGGTGACATCTCCGAAAGCGCACCGGAGCAAGCCTTTCTCTTCCGATTGGCCTCCATGGTAGCCTTTCTGTCATCCTTCCTTCGAACCCGGTCTGCCGGAGTCATCTCTTCGCTGTCTAGACAGCATAAGGTTGCACCGGAGACAAGTCGAGATCCAGCAAAGCGCCGACCTGGAAGGAAGTGAAGAGATCAGAAATAGGTGATATGTCCCCCGATTTTCCAGGCGATTATTTTCCAATTCACTAGTTCGAGAAGCATCCGTTGAATGAGACTGGATAAACGATCTTCGCCGCATTGTCGCGATGTTTCAATCCTCATCTGCTCCGAAGAGCGAGTGCAACCCTATTAAGTGTCAAGTGTAGGCCTGATCCTCTGTTCCTACCATAGTGACGATATATGACGCGGTGCAGGGTAAGACAGGAAAACGTTCAATCCTTTGGAGGCTGGCGGAATAAGATTGCGTGTCTTGGGGCTGAATCGCTTGAGCGAGAAATAGGTGCTACATCACCGGAATTCCACAATGAATCTTAAACTTGACGGACTCCTTCTCGTTCACTCTGTAAAGGAATATCGCCTTGTGGCAAGACCTTTATAAATACATCGTCAGCTGTAAGTGCTACGGTGTCGAGCTTGTACTCTTTGTATGGTGTAGCAAGTACTAGAAAGCTTCGTTTTCTATCCAAGAGCCTAACAGTCGTTGTACTAGAACCGGACTCCGAGGACGATGAACTCTGGTAGAAGAAGCGGCGGAAGGAGAACCAGAATCTGATATTGGGTCTATATATAGCGCTAAGACCAAGTTCCCGATGTCCATCCACCTCATCTGTCATAGCTACTACCCAGCGTGGGAACACGAAAACGGGGTTCAAATAGCATCCCTTGGAGCGACTAGAGCCACCACCAATCCGAGCCTGGCAACGCTCACCCAGCAATTCTTCAATGTGTCTGAGGCCTCGTTTCAAGAACCTGTAATAGTACGCCGGTTGAGGGAAATATCTAAAATCTGTTTTGCTGCCTTTAATCTTCCGGCGGTTCTCAAGTACCACCTCTAGGAGTTTGCGTTCGTCCAGCTGCTGATTAAGCGTTGGGGAAGCATAAGTAGGGCTACCCTTGGTTCTTTCCGCCAAAGCAATCCACTTGATGTATGGCACACAGTCCAACTTGTGGTGAATTTTGATTTTGTACGTGAGGGTTTCACCTCGGTAAAGAGATAACCTGTCAATGCTGTCATCAAATTCTTCATACATCCCGGTGATGACTCCAAATGGCGTAAACCTTAGGGTTTTCTTCCTGCGAGCGTGCACGCCAAGATTGGTAATCCAGCTTTGGTTCCATCGTCCGCGCAATCGACCATCGAGTCTTGTGAGCACTACCTCATCAGACTGGAAGGCTGGTTGCTCCCTGCCCGCTTTAGGTTTACCGGGCACGTCAGGAATCCTCTGTATCCTGAACCTCTCTTTTGTTGAGCGTCCTCTAGCATCGATAAGGGTGCACTTGCCCACATACGTGCTTCTCTTTGATCTAGCCCGTTTCCCTTCAAATTCGATCCCGCCTGGCGCTTCGCTGGAGTATTGTTGCTTTAGCTTTACATGATCTGGGCTTATTTCTCCGTCAAAGAACGATTCCTCAAGACAATCTATAACTAATCCCTTAATGAACTCATGCTTCTCGCTCAAAGTTGCCTTCTCCTGTATACACAGCAGAAATGATTTGTCTCTCCCCCAATGCCCCATAAAGTGAAACGCCCTCCTGCTTAGAAGAGAACACCAATCAACCTTGTGGTCACGATTTGTTTCTAGTATGGAGTGCCTTCGTACTGGGACTGGTTCTGTAGCTTGGAAGTAGGCGCTTGGTCCCTCAGATCGCAACGCCCCCAATACAATAACTGCGTAGAATGAAAAGAATATTCCAAGGAGGAACCAGCGCCTTGGGTTTCGCCCTTTCTCAGCTGCCGTGTGAGCTGCGCACAACGCACAGGGCACTGAGACACCCAGATAAAGCAGTAGAAAGATAAATAACATTCCTTTACAAGCAGGGAGGAAAATCGGTATACATCTTTGCTTGTATTCCCGGCACTTTCCTCGGTCCAATTAGGTCACTGCACGATTCCCAATTAAGTGCGCACCTCTGTTTATCTCGTTTTGAGCGCTTACGTTCTGCCTCCTGTTATCATCCTAATTCTATTCTGTTAGTACGCCTAAAGACACGTAGTAATATATCGTTTGGCGAGCCTTGTCATGATGGTAACCTCACATAGCCATCTTACAAAATCAATACTGAAAGTTCTGGGGACGGGTATATCAGGGAACATCTCTGAACGCGCGCGCTTTTTCAAGTGAGGCTCTCGGTTCACGTTCACGGGGCATTCCTAACCTCCTTCCTTTACAGCCGGTCTGTCGGTGTTACTTCTTCGCTGTCCGCACAGCATAAGGTTTTCCCGGAGGCGTGTCGAGATCCAGCGAAGCGCCGCCCGGAAGGAAGCGGAGAGATAAGGAATAGGTCATATGTCCCTCGATTACCGAATTAGGGTATGTATCCCTAGAATTCGGAGATTCGATAGCTTGGATCAAGATCGCAGGGCTTGTCCAGGAAGCGAGAACACACTAAAATGCGCGTATAGGCTTTCCGGATATAAGGGTACGAAGAGCATGTGAGGAAAAACACAGATGAGTGATGAGAACAGCCTGATTCTCCGCCTGGAAGCACTGCGTGCAATCGCAGAGTGCTCACAAGTCATAATGGGACCCGAGGACAAGCTTGCGTCATGCGTTCAAGCGATACGTTCAGTCCCACAAGCAGGGGATTCTCGTGATTCCGCAGAGGCAGCTATCAAGGGATACTACGCGTTCAGACGACAGCTGCAGGTTGAAATCGGCATACTTCTCAAGCTCGACAATGTATCGTTCCTTCTTGGCGGGGGCTGTTCACTGGGAGTAGGTGGGGTGACGTTTGGGTCCATCCCCTACAGGATAGAGAGAGAGTTGCTCTCTGACGGAATCAGCGACCAGGGGAGCATTCAGCCATGGCTGCAGCTGTTCTACAACTCCATGTGCGCGATTGCGCAGACAGAAGTGGCCAGTGGAAGCGAACCAAGGAAAGCCTTTCTTGAGACACTCAGCGGGAATGCTCTTGACATCTCCGAGCGCGAAGCGCAACTCAAGGATCAGGCTATATCAGACGACGAAAGCGCATGCCGTGAAGCAGATGCGATTCATTCCTGCCTGTTCCCACTCAACTTCGAGCATGTCCTCTCTGCGCTCTACGGGTGGAGTTCTGTCTTGCAGTCAGGGGCAATGGGCGTTGAGCTTCCGCACAGCACGAGCATTGACGCCCACGTGCTTGACGATCTGCTCCATCGCCTGAAGAGGGCTCTAGTACATGCCTGCTCGCTTCCACAAGGTGATGTGAGAACCGGAGCCCATAAGGTTTTCTTCAGGAGAATCATGACGCGCCCCGAGAATCTACGTCGAGTTAAGCTCTTCACCCTCAACTACGACACTCTTCTTGAACAGGCAGCCGACGCTGCAGGAGTCATTCTGCTCGACGGTTTCGTGGGCGCGATCAAGCGCGTATTCCATCCTGAGTCCTTCGAGTACGATTTCTACTTCCCTGGATCGACAACCGAAGGTCGTGTGCATCGCCTGGACCGAGTTGCCCATCTCTACAAGTTGCATGGCTCGCTCACTTGGTATCGCGAATCCCCAAGTCCTGAGAATCCCTTTGGCATTTTTGCTAGCTCCGCTGACGAAGATGAGGCCGACGTATTGGTCTTCCCAACACCAGTCAAGCAAGAACTGGCTACAGGAATCCCGTACTCGGAAATGTTCAGGCGGTTCGCACACGCAGTTACCCAATCGCAGTCTGTTCTGTTCGTGATCGGCTATGGTTTCGGTGATGACCACGTTAATGCCATTATCCGACAAGCTTTGCTCGTTCCGTCTTTCCGCCTAGTAATCGTCAGTCCGAGAGCGCAAAGCGCCTTCGTGCAGAAACTGGTCGAGCTGGGTGACCCGCGTGTCTGGCTCCTCACCGGTTGGCCCGAACGGGACCCTAGCACCGGTGAGCTACTTGGCTTCGGCACCTTTGAGGGCTTTGTTCAAAACGTCTTGCCCGACCTTGCCGACGAGACCATCCGAATGAAGATAGTACGAACTCATGAGAATCTAGCGCCGAATCATCACAAGGGCAGCGTAGATGACTAAGCAAGCGTTGTCCCCAGAAATCGGCCGAGTGGTGGCAGTCGATGCGACTCAGGTCGTGGTTGAACTGAGTAAGGATTTGAAGGCGCTTGCGGCTTCGACATTCGAGGGGGCCTCCGAAGTGGGGCGCATCAACTCGTACATCGTCATCCCGACCGGAGCTCACCGAGTTGTGGGAATGGTCACCCGGGTGGTGATGTCGGAAGAAACACAGCTTCGAGCCGACCAGATGACGCTCTCGCTTCCTGCAGCTAAACGGCACCTGTATGCGACTCTAATCGGCACTATCGAAGGCGGGTCGTTTGTGCAGGGAGTGTCGGCCTTTCCCGTCTTGGATGCACCGACGCTTCTGGCATCGAAGTCAGACCTCACTTCGATCTTCGGTAGTATCAGCGAAGAATCCCCCCCGGAACCTGACAAGCCTGGCTTCTGCGTCCCAATTGGCAGCTCTGCTGTCTTCCGGGAATACGACGTTCTGGTGAACCCAGACGTATTCTTCGGCAAGCATGTTGCCATACTCGGTAGCACCGGATCAGGCAAATCATGCTCGGTGGCCACCATCCTTCAGTCGATCCTCGAAGTTGAGTCGGTTCAGAACGCGACGTTCGTTGTATTCGACACAAACGGCGAGTATCGCGCAGCCTTTGCGAAAGGTGAAGAGAGGGATTCGCGCTTCAGAACGCTGTATCTTCCTTCTGATCCACTTCAGCCCTCGGATAGGTTGGTGATCCCCTATTGGTTCATGGACAGCGAGGACTTCTGCCGGCTGTTTAGGGCATCAGAAGGAACGCAGCGTCCCGTATTGGTTGAGGCACTTGGCAGAGCCAGGTCTGGTGCGACTCCCAGCGACAAGCGGAAGTGGTTCCTTGATAGTCTTCGGATCGAACTCAATAACCTTCTGGGGGCTCTTGCTGAGCAGAAGAGCTCCCTGGACGTCTACACTCTGGCGAACGGCCTCGCCCAGTTCATGGAAAGCGAGTCAGATCTGTCGTCGGAAGTTCTGGGTAGCAGGCATGCGACCGTGACTTCGATCGCAACAGGCATTGCACAACAAGCACTCCCACATGTCGGCGAATACAATGGCAGGCCATCGTACAACCTATCTCTGCCTGCCCCGGTCAGAGTGTCTTCGCAAAGCAAGATACAAGAAGTGCTCGAAGCAATCCTCGGCATTTCCCGTCAGGAGACCAAGAACGGTGGCTTGATGACGGCTGATTCGCCCTCCTTCTTCAATAAGGGCCTGTTTCTTGGTCAGCACATGGAGCAAGCACTCCGAATGCAACCAGGAGCTGAGGGCCGTACGAGAGAGTACTGCTCAACTATGCTGATGCGGATCAGCCGCCTGTTGGGTGATAGGCGCTTCGATTTCCTGTTCGGTCCACCTGAGGATGAGTGGCCAGCTCCCCTCCATTCGCTTGCCGCGTTCTTGCGTGACATCTTGGGGCTACCATCAAAGAGTAAGAGGCTATCAGATGCGGATGAAGTAGAGGAGGGAGTGCTGCCATTCTACGATCGGCAGAGGCAGGGTGTATCTGGTCGGCGAAATATCATCATTGTTGATCTCAGTCTTCTTGCCGCCGAAGTGCTAGAAAACATCATAGCTCTCCTTGGTCGCCTCATCCTCGAATTCCTCCAACGCGCTAGTGACGCTTCGGTGAGCGGGATTGGGAGAGGCAAGCTGCCTGTCGTTCTCGTGCTCGAAGAAGCTCAGAACTACATCCGTGAATCGCGACAGCTAAATGAACCTTCGGTTTCCCGAGATGTCTTTGAGAGGATTGCGAGAGAAGGACGGAAGTATGGGCTCGGACTCGTTGTTGCGTCTCAGCGCCCCAGCGAGCTCTCGAAGACCGTGCTTTCGCAATGCAATTCCTTCGTCGTACATAGATTGCAGAACCCTGAGGACTTGCGGTACTTTCGCGAGATCGTCCCAGCGATCTTCGAACCCCTACTGAAACAGCTGCCATCCTTGCCGCAGCGGTACGCCCTTGTGTTAGGAGAAGGAGTTCGAGCACCTACGCTTACGTACATGCGCGAAGCGACTCCCATACCGGACAGTCAGGATCCGAAGCTGTACGCACATTGGACTGCTAAGGATCCAGCACTCCCGGATGTCGAAGCCGTATGCGCCAGATGGGAAGGTAAGAACTTGGAAGGGGTTGGCGAGAGCCCACCCGAATCTACGCCGGCGGAGGGCGCACCACGCGCTGACACGATAGAGGCACCGCCAGATGAAGAAGTACCTTTCTAGTTTTCGTGGAACTGCTTCTCTCGGGAAGATGCGAGCACTTCTGCCATGGTTGAGTGCTGCGGCACTGGTGCCTCTCCTCTTGTGGTTGACCAAAGCTCTGTCAACTGAATCGCCCTTAGCGATATCCATCTCCTGGATTGCGGCTGTGGTTGTCGCTGGAGCAAGCTGGAGAACAGCTTTTCGACTGCGAGAGGAGGAACTCCGTTCGTCGGTCTCTCTGCACCTTGACCTCATTCCTCCAGAGGAATCGAGATACGGCGATTCGTTCCAGATTGAGTACGAGAATCGCGGATCTCGTGAACTGGAAGCGGTAATCACTCTGTATACGTACCCCTCAACGCGGGGGAGAAACGAGGCCTGGAATCCGGCCTTCCGCGATGACTTCCGGGACGAGATCATGTCTCTCGGGCCGTTTGAAACGCATGAGTTGATCCTGAGCCCGGGGGAACGTGAAACATACCCGTATACGAATTCGGTCGTTCTTCAGGCGGCGGGTCTCCATGGCTACATTCCTCACTGGATCACGTTTCAGGTCCGAGCGTGGCCACGAGGCATGCCAAAGCTTGTCCAGAAGCACCCCGTGTTCTTCTACCTCCTTTGGTTCTGCGGTGAAGAACAACGATTCCCGGGGACTTGGTTTGTCGATCGCATGAGAATTAAAGGCGAGCGACATCACAGCAGGCGTGCCACAAGCGAGAAGTGGAAAGAGCAACTAGCAGATGTCGTGCCTGAGGACTTCAAGCACGAGAACATGCAAGACTTCATAGACCTCAGGTGTCGATAGAGAGTCACCGTGATGTAGGGGATGGCGTAGAGGAGCATGAGGTCAAACCTTGTTTCTTGCATCCCAACGAATCCGCTAGATGTCCTCTCTGGCTTGGACCCTGCGAATATCGGTGGGGCAAACCAAATCCCAAAGGATCGACTTCCTGATTCCTTATATCAGAACCACGGTCTCCTCTCCTCCTGGATCCCTGGTTTCCTTATTGTAAGACTGTAGTCAAGCTCACCTTCCTCACTCTTTCTTTCGGCTTTCAAGGTATCCCTGCAGGATGAGTACGGCTGTCAGGCTATCCCTCAGGCTCTTTCGCCGTTTGCTACTTGACAGCGCCCTCCGCAATACAGCACGCTGCTGTGGGTGGTTACCGTGCTCCTGCGAGAGCCGGACGAACTTAAGAGAGGGGGTAAACGATGAATGAGGTGTTCATCCAGGTTGCATCCGGGCTGGCGATTCTGTTGGGAATGGTGCATCTGGCAGCGACGAAGATGGCGTTGCGAGAGGTGACAGGGCTGTCATCGGACAACTTCCGCATGATCATCATGCAGTGGATCGGTGTGGGCTACATGCTTTTATTCCTGGGGGCGGTGCCGCTGGCACTGGTGCGATTCGGGGCGTTTGTCGGGACGTGTGCGAACGTGGTCGGAATCTGCGCTCTCATATTGGCCGCAGTCCTAACAGTGACCTGTTTCGTGACCTATTGGCCGACAAAGAACCCAATAGGCAAGGTCGTGTCGTTCGTCTTCCCGATCATCGCCCTGTTCTTCGCCCTGGGAACGTTCCTCTGAGCACGCCTCGCTAATCGAACAGACCGGGTTGCGCGGCACTCGGTACCAGGTACGGCTTGACAGAGGTTGAGACCCCGTACTTGGCACACAGCTCGTGAAATCGCTTGTAGAGCTTTTCGTAGGAGTGCGAGCGCTGGCGATCGCGGTTTTTGGGGGTTGGATCTTGTTCCTTGAATCCGCTAGCACCGGTACCCGGTTCACTCTCTGTCTCGCTAACGCGTTTCTTCAATCTTACCGGGAAGCCTTCCTC
>Ga0315538_1001973_pt1 | contig 11805 bp, 13 predicted proteins | sample SalMarSW160230MG_2_FD_203834 | JGI IMG/M metagenome (GOLD analysis project Ga0315538, IMG submission 203834) | Salt marsh sediment microbial communities from the Plum Island Ecosystem LTER, Massachusetts, United States - Salt Marsh Sediment SW1601-230 ...
CTTTACGGACTCATTAACCGGATGAAACGGAATTATTTGTGGAAAAAGGGGGCGCATCGGTGGCAAAATCGAAAAAAATAGATCTTGATTCAAAAGATACCCTTATCAACCGCGAATTGAGCTGGCTCACCTTCGCCCGCCGGGTACTAGCCCTAGCGGAGGACCCCGGCAGGCCCTTACTGGAGCGTGTAAAGTTCGCCGGCATCATGGGCATGCTCTATGATGAATTCGCCATGAAACGCATAGGAGGGCTCAAAAAGAGGATTAATAAAAAGAAATTATCCCACGGGGGTCTGACCCCCCCGGAGGAACTGCAGATGTGCCAGGAGGAATTGCAAAAACAGTCAGAGACTGTTTCCAGCCTTGTGGATAATGAACTGCGTCCTGCTTTGGCAAAGGCCGGAATCCCCATCCTGGAATATAAGGATCTTAGCAAGGAACAGCGCAATCATATGCACAAATACTTTCGTGAATCCGTCGAACCAATCCTTACCCCGCTTGCCGTGGATGTTTCACATCCCTTCCCCTTTATCAGAAACCTCAGCCTGAACCTTGCGGTCAATATCCAAGAAAAAAACAAAAAAGCCAGCCGATTCGTGAGGATCAAAGTTCCCAGTAACCGCCCTCGCTGGGTTCCTCTGAGCAAAAGCCCCGGACACGTGCCTCTGGAGCAGGTGATTGAAGCCAATCTAGGTATGTTATTCCCTACAGCATCCCGCATTGAATGTTATTTCTTCCGGGTAACCCGCGGCGCAAAGGATGATCCTTGGGAGCGAACCATTATGGACGAACCCGTAGCCGAGATTACACCGGGCTCTCTCCTTAGCATGGTGACCAACGAGTTGACCGGAAGAAAGTTTGCCGGGGTGGTGAGGGTTCAGGTAAGCGAAAACATGCCTAAAAAGCTTCGATCCTGGCTGGCCAAGCAGCTTGAATCTGATACAAGGGATATAGAACCGACAGAGGGGCCGCTGGGTCTGGCCGACTTGATGAAATTCCAGGTGGATGGTTACCCGGCACTTCGCGATCCACCCCATGAGCCCATTACACATCCTCGTCTACGCTCACTGAAACCCGACCATACCGCAGATATATTCACGGAGATAAATCAAGGCGACATACTGCTTCACCATCCCTACCACAACTTTGACACCTCCACATTGCGCTTGCTGCAATGTGCGGCAGTAGACCCGCAGGTACTGGCCATTAAGATTACCATATATCGTACCAGCAGCCAATCGCCTATCATCCAGGCGCTGGTGGAAGCTGCACGCCAGGGTAAGCAAGTAGCGGTCCTGGTGGAGATAACCGCGCGATTCGACGAAGCGCCTAATATCGCTTGGTGCAAGCTCCTGGAGCAGGAGGGTGTACACGTCGCCTATGGTGTGGAGCGTCTTAAGACCCACGTCAAACTAGCCCTTGTACTCCGTGAGGAGGAAGGAGCTATTCGCCGCTATGTCCATGTGGGGACAGGCAACTACCATACAGGCACTGCCAGGCTTTATGAAGACTTGGGCATTCTAAGCAGCGACCCTGAACTGGGCGCTAATGTCGCTGCCATGTTCAACGAACTTACCGGCGCCATCCCTTCGCCAGGGTACAGCAAGCTGATTGTAGCCCCCCACAACATGCATGAGCGGTTTACCGAATTGATCCGCCGAGAGATCAAACATTGTAAAGAAGGCCAGCCTTCGGGCATTAGGGCCAAGATGAATCAGCTCCAGGACGATCGCATAATCAAAGAGCTCTACCGCGCCAGCCAAGAGGGCGTGCCCATCAGCCTTAATGTGCGCGGTATGTGCTGCCTGCGGCCTGGTGTACCGGGGCTTTCAGAGAATATCCGTGTATGCAGTATACTGGGCCGATTTCTAGAACACGGCCGCATCTATCGCTTTGAAAACGGCGGTGAACCGGAATTCTTCATAGGCTCCGCCGACTGGATGCGGCGAAATCTTGACCGCCGCATGGAGAGCATAATGCCTGTTGAGGACCCACAAATAAAACAGGAACTGGAGGAGATATTCCTTGTTTATGAGAACGACAACTGCTCGGCCTGGGATATGCAGCCCGACGGCAGCTATAGCCATCGACATCCTCTGGAAGGCGAGGAACCTCGTCCCGCTCAACAGGTATTCATAGACCTGGTCAATAGCAGGACAAGTGCTTTCGTAAGGGTCTGACAAAACACCAAATTGGCTACTATATAAAGAAAAGCACAGTCGGAAAAACATGGGATATAATTCAAGATTCAGCCTGCTTGCTGGCTACGATATCCAAAGATCAATCGGCCTGTTGGACGATCTGTATTCAATCAAAAAAGGGCCGGAAGAATCCGAGAGGATCAGCTTTTATGACACCTTTGACTGGCGTCTATTTAATAAATCCCTTGTGCTCTATCAAGCCGGCAGCAGACTATGCCTTCGCCAATTAACCAGAAACAATAATATCTACAGCATTCACATCACTTCTATGCCGGTGTTTATCCGGGATTTGCCCAAAAGCAGATTAAGAGAACACCTGACTTCCATAATAGAGACCCGTGCCCTCTTGAAGCTTTTTGAAATGCAATCCCTATCAACATCCTATAGTCTTCTGAATCAAGACGAAAAGACAGTCCTGCGACTGGTACACGAAGAGATTCGCTATTTAACAGGGAAACACAAGGCTGCCCCCATGAACTATGTGTGGGTGAATCCCATTAGGGGATACCCCGGACATGCCCGAAAGATAGCCGGAAGACTAAAAGATTCAGGGCTTGAAGCAAGTGACAAGGATGATATATATCTTAAGGGGCTAAAGGCCGCCGGTAAGGGACCGGGCGATTATTCAACAAAGATAGATATACAGCTCAATCCTGACACCCCCTCTGACAACGCCACAAAAAGCATTCTGATTTCTTTACTGGGGATAATACGAACAAACGAGGCCGAGATTGAAAAGGACCTGGACACCGAATTCGTGCATGATTTCCGGGTGGCTGTCCGCAGGACCCGCTCGGCTCTGAGTCAGATCAAATACCTGTTTCCTTCCAAGGTAACCGCCCGTTTCAAAAAAGATTTCTCTTTTGTGGGCAAACTGTCCAATGAATTGCGGGACCTGGATGTATACCTTCTCAAAAAGGATGAATATAAGTCAAAGATCCCCCCTGCCCTGCGGGACCATATCAATCCCCTCTTTGAATATCTAAGGAAAAAGAGATCAAAGGCCTTCCAGACCTTTATTCAAGGGCTAAAATCGCCGCGATACGCCAATATTATCAAGGATTGGGAGGCATTTTTAAACAGCTCCCAGCCTGCTGCCGCAGACGCAAAGAATGCCGGGGTCCCCATTATCGACCTGGCACGCCACAGTATACATAAGAAGTACCGAAGCGTTATAAAGGCAGGCCACCGGATCCTCAAAAACAATGATGATAAAAAGCTCCATGTTCTAAGAATCCAATGTAAAAAATTGCGATACCTGATGGAGTTTTTTTCCAGCCTGTTTCCTCCCAAAAAGATCAAGACCCTGATTGCACAACTAAAAAAACTGCAGGACAACCTGGGGGAGTTTAATGATTTGCGAGTCCAGGAAGAGTATCCTTTAAACATCGCTCGTGAACTGCCTCTAACTAATGGGCGTTTGAATAATACTCTGATGGCAATCGGCAGCCTGATCAGTGCCCTGGAAAGAGAAAGGGACATGCTTAAAGCTTCCTCCGCAAAGACCTTTACCGATTTCACGTCGCCTGATAACGAAAGATTATTCAAGGAGCTCTTCGCAGCCAAACACCAAAGGCCATTTCATGAGAACACTGGCAATATACAGCAATAAAGGGGGAGTCGGTAAGACTGCCGCGGCAGTAAACCTGTCCTATCTGGCGGCCCGGACAGGGAACAGCACCCTTCTCTGCGATCTGGATCCTCAAAGTTCCGCGACCTACTACTTCAGGGTAAAACCCGGCCTGAAATCCGGGGCAAAGGTGTTGATAAAAGGAGGCGACCGGGCCTATAAGAATATTAAAGGCACGGATTATGAAAATCTGGATTTGCTGCCGTCGGATTTTTCTCTTCGCAATCTGGATGTGACTTTTGACAAATTAAAGCGATCAAAAAAAAGGCTGAAAAAGATCCTAAGACAATTCAACGACCAATACGATATAATCATACTGGACTGTCCGGTCACCATCAGCCTGCTGGCCGAAAACATATTTCATGCGGTTGATCACATACTTGTCCCCATGATCCCAACAACCCTTTCCGTTCGCACATTCAAACAATTGCTCTGTTTCTGCAAAAAGAAGGGTTATGACACGGGCAAGATCAATACCTTTTTTTCCATGGTCGATCTGCACAAGAAGATGCACAAGGAACTCATGGTCGCTGTGTCAAAAGACTTCAACAATGTTCTGAGAAGCTTTATTCCCTATCTGTCCCAGATAGAAAAAATGGGGATTTACCGGGAGCCGGTGGCGGCGTTTTCTCCGCAATCAACCGCTTCAAAGGCCTATGAAAACCTGTGGGCCAAGATCCAGAAAAGCATACTCTCTGCCCACGGACCGCATAGAACCGAAAGCCCCTCATCCATAAGATGATGTTCTTCAAGCGCCCCATAGTGTGATACTAAGGTTCTACAACCCGGATCAGGGGGTCAATGATAACGATCAAAGGTGGCAAGGAGGGTAAAGAAGGCATGCACAATAACCTGCCACGCTATGAGTTTCGCGCGTTTGCCCGGAATTTTGGTCTTATTGAAGAAAGACTTAGAAGATTTTCAGAATTAGACAATTTCCGAGAGAGCTCGGAGATCTATATCGTATCCGCGGGGAACAGGAAAAATAATGTAAAAATCCGCCATAATACATTGGATATCAAGGTTCTCCTGAAAGAAGAAAAAGGGCTTCAACAATGGAGTCCCCTAACCAAGCTGGAATTCCCACTGGAGATGGGGTTTATCCGGAATGAGGTGTCTCCTCACTTGGGCGTAGCAATCCCTGAATTCAAGCGCAGTGAATATACCCTTGATCAATATCTTGAAGAGATCGTTAGACCTCATCCGGAATTATTTATAGCCAGGGTATTTAAACGGCGTTTCGGCTATATTATCAATGGGTGCGTCAGCGAGATCGCCGAATTGCTCATCAACAGCGCGGCAATTAAGACCGTCTCCGTGGAGTCGGTGAATATAGAGGAATTATTAAAGACCAAAGAGATGCTTGGACTGCATGGATATGAAAACGTGAATTATCTGCTGGCAATAAAACGAATTCTGGGCATAGAACCCCTTCCCGAATAAAACCACCATGTTCAGGCAGAAGGAAGGGTGTTTGCTCAGAAGGTTGATCTATACCTTATGAGGATGACATGGCAAAGGAAATAGAGAGAAAGTTTCTGTTAAAAGGTCGTTACTGGCCCAGGAAAAACAGGATTACCTGTCGCCAGGGTTACTTAAACACTGCTAAAGAGAGGACCGTGCGTGTACGCGTTATGGGCAATAAGTGTTATCTCACCATCAAGGGAATCTCCCTTGGAGCAACTCGCCAGGAATTCGAATATGAGTTACCTTCCCGGGACGGGGAACAACTACTGGCTCTCTGTGAGAAACCCCTGATTGAGAAAAACCGGTACAGGGTAAAGCAAGGGGATTTTATCTGGGAAATCGATGAATTCTTCGGGGAAAATCAGGGGCTGGTCGTCGCGGAAGTGGAATTGGATCGCGAAGATCAGGAATTCCCTAAACCAGATTGGATAGGACAAGAGGTGACCGGAGACGCGCGATATTTCAATGCCAACCTGGTAAAAAACCCCTATACAAAGTGGTAGATATTAGCAAGAATCCGCGGAGGTAGATCATGAAGACCATCTATCTGGTAAGACATGCCAAATCAAGCTGGAAATATGCTGAACTGGACGATTTTGAAAGGCCCCTGAACAAACGCGGCCGCAAAAGCCTGCTGGCCATGAGGGAGATACTTAATAACCTGAAAGTAGCGCCCGACCTTATACTTTCCAGCCCTGCAGCCAGGGCCGCCATGACTGCAAGGGCCATCGCGGACACCATAGATTATCCTCTTGATAAGATTCAATACAGGGAAGCACTCTATATGGCCGGAGATGATGTCTTAATCAAGATTATCAAAGAGATTAAAGATTCCGTACAAAAGGCCATGCTTATCGGGCACAATCCGGGATTGACCGAGTTGGCCAACTATGTAAGCGACCAGGGTACTGCCAATATCCCCACCTGCGGCCTATTCTGTGTGGATCTTGACGTCTTCAGTTGGAATAAGACCCATGAACACTGTGGCAGCCTGAGATTCTTCGAGTTTCCTAAGAAGCACACTTCATGATCCCGCTCTCGCAGGGGCACTATTGGTTTAAACAAGCTAAAAAGGAGTATGTCTGTATGGGAAAAGAAAAAAAAGACGCGGAAAAAACAAGAAAAACAGATAGCAAGGGCACCCGGCCCCAGATTAATGCCGCACCTTTCGGCTCCATAACCATCGATGGACAGGAAATCGGACATGATGTCATCCTGAGGTTAGACGGCTCAATTAAAAAACGCAAGAAAAAGCTCTCAAAAAAGGTCTACGGCACCTCTCATACTATCTCCCTGATAGAAGCCAAGCATGTTTATGAAAAAGGTGCGCAGCTGCTGATCATCGGAACCGGACATTCCGGTCTGGTAGAATTGTCTGATGAGGCAGAGAAATATCTTAAAAAACAGGGCTGTCGGGTAAAGGCAAAGGCCACACCCCAGGCGGTTCATATCTGGAACAACTCCAGTGAAAATGCCATAGGCCTAATCCATGTAACCTGCTAGGGTCTGTGACCCATGAGATAGCCGGTAAAAGGCACCACCATCAATTCAACTTCTTCCCTATCCGGAACATCTTTGCGTAGATATCAGGAAGCCGGTGCTTTTTCAGTCCCTCAACCACCGCTTCCACTGGATAGGGGACCCGAAAATGTTCCACTGCTATTCCTGCCCGAGAAATCTCCAGGACCGCGAAAGACGCCCGGGGATCACCGTCAAACATCCGCCCTACACTACCCGGATTAATGAAATGAACCTTGTTTATGATCTTATAATAGGGCACATGGGAATTGCCCATTACCTGAATCTGATAGGAGGAGTCCTCTGCCAGTTCCTCGAACCGGCTTTCAGGAGAGGAAGGGAACAAGAGCTCATCCGGATCTTGAACAGTGCCATGGAATACACCGATGCGTACAGGTCCTGCTGTGAAACCGGTCTGTCTGGGCAAGGTCTTCAGATATGATAGGTTTTCAGGAAGCAAAGTCTCGGAGGTCCAGAAATACATTACCCGCTTTTCACTTTTCCGTGGTTTCTTTAGTCTTTTACCCCTAGAGATCCTTAAAACCTTCCGATCCGTATTGCCTAATATGCAAACGCTGTTTTCCCTCTCTCGAAACCATTGGATGGTCTCATTGGGGAAGGTGCTATAAACCGTGAGATCCCCCGTGTTGATAATCCAATCAAGTCGGCATGAGCTGACGTAGTCCTCTACCGCTTTTAGGGCCGGATAATTGGCATGAATGTCACCCAGTACAAGGATTTTCTTCTGCAATTCAGAAGCCGTTTTTTTTAAGGAATTTGGAAAGTGATCGGATCCTTTGGGATATCTTCTCGTATTTCTTCTTTTTAAATCCTTTACCCGCCTTTTTTAATACGGCTTTCAAGGTATCGGCCTTCTTAATAATATTATTCGATATCTCGCCGGGAAGGTCTCCCTGTACCTTGTTCAACTCTTCAAGATGCTTCATGAGTCTTCCGGATCTTTTCTTAAAACCCATATATAATTTCGGATGTCTCTTTTTCTCCCTGGACTCCAAGGCTTCTACTGTCTGTTTTAACCGCTTCGTAAGGATCTTGATCTGTTTGCTCAAACTCTCTTTTATATCCGGGGATTCCTTGCCCGCTGGGACAACGGTCTTTGATGTCAATTCCTCTGGCGTCTCAGGATAAAGACCATTGACAGCCGACTTGATCAATTTCGCATAATATTCACCTATGTTCGGTATCCTGGCCAGTTCATCCGTTGGCGCTTCATACAGTTGCTTGATGGTAGTAATCCCAAAATCCTTAAGGGATTTCATTCGTGAGGCACCTATATACTTCACTTTGGTAAGGTCATCCTGTTTCATCTCTGCCTCCTTTTTTAATGGCCGGATACACAGGCCGTTTCTAATTGACCTACTAAAATAGCCTTATTTCCAACTATAGGGCGACCTCCACAGTATCACACAGTGTCTTCAGTACCTTGATACGCGCGTAGTATTTGCTATTACCTTCCACTATCGTCCATGGAGCGATATCAGTACTTGTGCGATCAATCATATCGCAAACCGCCCTTTCATATTCGTCCCACTTCTCGCGGTTACGCCAGTCTTCTTCCGTGATCTTGAAACGTTTAAAACCTACCTGCTCCCGTTCCTTGAAACGCCTAAGTTGTTCCTCCTTGCTGATAGCCAGCCAGAACTTGACTACCAGAACGTTATTTCGCACCAGTTGTTCCTCAAAGTCATCGATTTCACCAAAGGCCCGCATCCAATCGGACTTCGCACAGAAGCCTTCCACCCGCTCCACAAGTACCCGTCCATACCATGTACGATCAAAGATGGTCACCTCACCTTTGCTTGGTATGTGTCGCCAAAAACGCCATAAATAGGGTTGAGCCCTTTCTTCCTCCGTGGGTGCCGCGATGGGGATAATACTGTAATACCTGGCGTCAAGCGCGGATGTAACCCTTCGTATATTTCCTCCCTTTCCACCCGCATCTACACCTTCATAAGCCACTACCAGCGACAGATTCTTCTTGAATTTGGGGCGCCGCAAGAGAAGATTTAAACGGCCCTGCAGTTTCAGCAGTTCGGTTTTATATTCCCGCTTCGTTAATGACGGGGACATATCCAGGGATTTTATTATAGTGATATTGTCGATATGGGGATCTGCCGCCGCGGTTTTGTCTATGGTTTCCGGAGGACTTCTCTGATCCAGCCTCTTTCGCAGCGATTCCAGCAGAATCTTACCCACCGTCAGGTTCCGGTAGCGTGCATCGGCTCCCTCTACCACAAGCCATGGGGACATATCGGTGCTGGTTTCCCTCAAGGTATGCTCCGACCACCGATGGAACTTGTCATAGAGCTTGAAACGTGCCCAGTCCGTATCGGTTACTCTCCACCGTGTGTTCGGATTCTTCTCCAGGGACTTGAGACGTTTCTTTTGCACCTTTTTAGAGAGGTGGAACCAGAACTTGATGATATGAGCGCCTTCATCGGTGAGCATCTTTTCAAAGCGGTTTATCTCATCGATGCTTTGATTGAGTTCCGCCTTTTTGGACTTGCCCATTACCCGATTTATGATCGGATCGGTGTACCAGGAGCCGAAGAAGATCCCGATTTTGCCCTTGGGCGGCAGTGCCCGCCAGAAACGCCACATGGGAGGACGTTCCTGTTCCTCCGGAGTGGGTTCCCCCATGGCATGGACCTGGATATAGCGGGGATCCATCCATTCGTTGAGGAGGTTCACGGTTTCCCCTTTGCCCGCGCCATCCACGCCACCCACCAGGATAATGACCGGAAACGCAGAGGATTCGGCCAGATCAAACTGTGCGTTCAGCAGATCTTCCCGTAATTGGGGAACCTCCTTTTCATAGGTCTCTTTGTCAATTCTCTGTCCGAGTTCAGCTGAATCAAACATATCAACCTCCCCAGTATTGATTGGAACAAAAACAAACCCGCCTATAATTTTTTAACAACATATCATAAATGTCTTATTTTAGAAACCAGAATAATCTTATCCAAGAATAAATCTCCTTAGGCAGTCAGGAATCAAACAAGAACAATAAGGAATCCCTGTGCCGGGTCCTATGAATTCCCTATCAAAACGGATGGTCCGAAGACTCAGCCCGGCAGGCATGATTAAACATCCCTAAGCACTGGGATTACCGTATTGAAGATAAAGTCACAAAAGGTCCCGCCATAATGATTGATATTATCAATGATCATCTCTCCCCGACCCGCGTGGAACGGCGTGTCGCTGACGAATTTGAACAGCAGGCACCTTTTGTCCAGCCGTCTACAGGTCTGAAGCACAGATGCCCCCTCCATATCTACCAGATCGGCCACGGCAGCCAGCTCTTCAAAGGTCTTAACCTCGGTTACCGGTTTATCCAGGGTGGCGAGAACCGCGTTTTGGAATCCCGGCAGCATCTCTGGGATCTGGACATAGGGCCTCTTCGATTGAAAATGCAGACGGTCCGGTTCAATTGTCTTTTCTATGTGAAATATGCCACCTATTTCTGTTGATTCCTGTGTAGCCCCGGCTGCGCCTAGATTCAAAACCCATTCAGGGTAAAACTTGACGCACATATACGCGGTTACCATGGCCGCATTGGCCTTGCCTGTGCCGGAAACAGCCAGAACGAGTCCTTTACCACCATATATGGGGAAAGGTCGGCTCTCTATCTCCTTTAGATCAAAAAGCTCGATAAGAGGCCCTGCTTCCACCCGTGTTGCCATGACAATCCCGGCCAATAAAGTCCCTTGCATCTCCCCTCATGTATCATATAACTCTGATCTCTTCAAAGTATCACTTCCACTTCTATGGCCGACGAAATGTCAAATGTCAAGGCCGGCCTTATTAGAATTGCATATTACTATTTGTTCTGTTAATCTATTAATAAAAGATTTTTTAACCACGTAAAAACAGAAATCTCTAAGGAGATATAGCCATGGAAGACAAACCAGAGACATTTGTGTGTGCCCGAATTGCAAGGAACAATGTGACTTCAAGAACGTTACCTGTTACATCCCCGAATGCGGAGGTCCCGGGAATATAGACCCTCGTCTTTAGAAGACCAAATCCATAAAAATGAGCCGAGAACATATAATAATAAAATGTAACAGCTGCGGGGCAAAAAATCGAATCCCCAAGAGCAGGATCCATGAAAGGCCCATATGCGGAAAGTGCAAGTCTCCACTCAATGCACGGTCGCTAAACGTCCCTGTAACTGTAACCGATCAAACATTTAATGAAGAAGTTCTATCCTGGCCGGAACCGGTTCTTGTGGACTGCTGGGCTCCCTGGTGTGGGCCATGTCATATGGTGGCACCGGTGCTGGATCAACTTGCCTCGGAGTATCAGGGACGTATCAAGATCGCCAAACTCAATGTGGACGAAAATCCAATAACTTCCTCACAATATGGTATCCAGAGTATCCCCGCCATGTTGATCTTCAAGAACGGGAGGCAGATCGATAAGCTGATAGGCGCCCTCCCCAGACAGGAAATAGAGCAGCACGTGAAGAGTGCGCTTTCATGATAATTATCACTTTATGCTGTTTTTGTCATAAATATTGGTTCATACAGCTAATGAGTGCGGAAAGAACTTTATATGAATAGTAGGTTCGGCCCATGGGTCTCTCTTTGCGACAGGCGAACTTGTTTATGTGCAAGGCGCATGCACTAAGCCGGGGGAGGCGGGCGGCGGGCTATTGGAATAATATACCAGGACTGGAAGACCGGCAATCGTCTCAGAAGTTACCCGCCCGCCTGGGAGGCACCTTATGCTATTATCTTGCTTCTAATTTTTTCGCCGCTGCAAAGAGAGCACCATGGGCCAAACCATGTATTTATATAATGTGCTTTCCGTACTCATTAACCTGATGAACCTATCTTGCCATACAATTTTGTTATTAAATCCCATACATATCCAACAAATATGTATATTACATTGTTATCCCTGACGGACATAAATGGAGATGACGATGGTCAAAAGCCATGATATGCGGCGTTTTCTTGATAA
>Ga0315538_1001975_pt1 | contig 11801 bp, 9 predicted proteins | sample SalMarSW160230MG_2_FD_203834 | JGI IMG/M metagenome (GOLD analysis project Ga0315538, IMG submission 203834) | Salt marsh sediment microbial communities from the Plum Island Ecosystem LTER, Massachusetts, United States - Salt Marsh Sediment SW1601-230 ...
TTTCCTGTCAGAGGTCATCCACGAGCACGATCAAGGTCGGAGTGCGCGTCACTAAGTAAGCGGTGTAGGCTTGTTCCACCATTTATTCTCGTTTCTTAGACTGATGTTGATTGAGATGGAAAGATGGAGGCGAGCTTGAGGCCACAGACAGCCTTGAAAACCTCCATTCCTGGGAAGTTATGAATTAGCATCCATTCAGCCGCATTTGCCGGGAAGGACCGATCACGTTACTATCATGTAGTTGATACGAAATCACGCATCAACTAGGATTGGCGAGAATGTGAAAACAGGGTTTGTGCACGGGTTTTCAGGCGAAGTTTCCGCCCTGGGGTTAAATGCCCACGGGGCGGTTTGTTTTTATTCGTAAGTGGCAAAGGAGCAGGGAGAGATGGCAGAAAGGGGAACCAACAACGGCGCGACGCTGGGGTTCGAGCAGACGCTGTGGCAGGCGGCGGACAAGATGCGGGGGCACATCGGTCGAACAGGTAGATCAGTGCAGTGTCCACCGAGATGAAGACGCCAAAGGCGAGTCTGTCCTATAGGCGATTTCACAAGCTTATACTCCGCAGCCACAATCTTGTCTCTCTGCACGACTTCCTGGAGGAGAAGCTTGGCTCACGTGACCCTTCGCTCGATTTCTCTGATCTTCTTCGTTCTGCTATCGTATTATCTGTGGCGGCAATGGATGCGTACTTCACCGATGTCTTTGCAGAAAGGCTTGTTCCATATCTGAAGAAAAAGCGATGCGGCAATAGGCTTGCTGAGCTTCTAGAGGAAGCTGGCCTTACGGCGGCAGTTACTCTTGAGCTTTTGCCAATGGATCGACCTTACAGGCGCATCAGAACATTGATTGAAGTATATCTCGAGCGACAAGTGACACAACGACTTGACGCAATAAATGCTCTGTTCGACGCATACGGCATCCAGGACCTCTGCGAAAATGCACAAGCGAAGCTCAAACGGAAGAGGCTTTGCAGGGAGATCGAGGTCCTGGTTCAGCGTAGACATGACATTGTGCACGAAGGCGATTTGGACAGGCACGGGAACCTCAGATCACTCAAGCACACGTGGGTCCGGAATCGGCTACAAGACGTGCAGTTGTTTGTGGGCGCGTGCGAGGAGATCCTTCGAGACCAGTTGGGGTAGGTGAGCGACAAGTGTCAGATGAAAATCAGACCACAGAGCTGATAACGCATCTGGAGACCGAGAAAGGGAACGATGTCTCAGTCGAAGCGGCCGCCAATCTCATGCTGGCAGAGGATGCTCTCCTCGTAGACATCAACAAGCGATTCGCCGCAGACAAGGACCTGGTTTGGAGGCTGAGGCCATTCCAGCAGGGGAGCTTCGAGATCGTGCTCGAACTACTTGCAGCAGCCGCACCTCTTCTGGGCGATGCGCCGATCTTGTTGGCAACGTTCAAGGCGCTCAAGGAATTCCTCTCTCTCAAGTGCCTGCTGGCAGGCCGCAAGTACACAATCACAGGAAATAACGTGATCATTGTGGAGGGAGGAGAGAGAGTCCAGGTCTCACCAGTTGGCATTGCCCTATTCGACCCCAAGAGCAAAGGAGGGAAGGCAGCTGAAAAAGCCTTCGATTTCCTCAGTGAAGACAGGACGATCTCAGGAGTCGACTTCTACAGAGCAGGAGAACGTGAACCGTTCTCCCATGTCAGTAGAGATGATTTTGCATCGTTCCATGTGCCGGATACTCTTGCCGAGACGCAGGAGAAGCCAAGGCGCGCAGTGGTTGGGATACGGCAACCGTCATTCGCTGAGGGTCTCGTTTGGCGCCTACTCTTAGACGGTTTCAAGATCGAGGCGAGAATGGAGGATGAGAAATTCCGCAAACGTTCAACCACTGGATTGGAGTCTTTCAATCAGAGAGACCATCTCGACGTAACGCTCAACATCACCCAAGAGCGGAATCCTGTCACGGGTCTCTGGGAGAACAAGAGCTTTGTGATAACCAAGGTTTGGAAGCATATTCTACCTGACGAGCAGTTGGGGCTTGAGGACACTGCTGATGGGTCTGCGGGATAGGAGGATCGGTGGCTCGCAAGAAGATCGAGAAGGAGATTGAGGACTACCGGCATTCGGGGGAGAGGCGGAAGAATATCCCGCCGGCGAAGATCGCTGCGGAGCGGGGTATTCGTCTCCTGCCGAAGGCGACGTACGCGTACAGCCCGAGGCGATCACCCACAGATCGATGTCCTCCAAGCACCTCCTCAGGAGCAGACCCAAGGGAGCATATCTAAGATGACCGCTGATTCGAAGGGTCGCGACCTTTTCATAGTCGACAACAGTGTCTCCGGCTGGACCGGACTCCGGTACCTCGATGAGTGGTCCGGCATTGCCAAAGCGTTTGACGTGGCAACGGGATTCTTCGAGATTGGCTCGCTCCTGGCATTGGATGGGAAGTGGCAGAAGCTCAAGAAGATTCGAATCCTCATGGGGGCCGAGACGACCCAGAGGACACGCAAGGCGCTCCTCGCGGCGGTCCGGACGAGAGCCACAGAGCAGCTCGACGGAAGTCTCGAGGATGAGAGGGTGGAGAACCCCTTCCTTCACGGCGTTCCGGCCATCCTTGAGGCAATGCGCTCAGGCAAGATCGAGTGCCGTGTCTACGACAAGGCCAAGTTCCACGCCAAGGCCTACATCACCCACGCCAAACTCGAGGTTGTAGGCGCCCAGGCCCTGGTCGGATCAAGCAACTTCACACAGCCGGGGCTTACCAAGAACGTGGAACTGAACGTGCAGATCCAGAGCGCACGCGAGGTGGCCCAGCTTCAGGAGTGGTTCGAAACGCACTGGAACGAGGCGAACGAGGTGACCGACTCGGTCATCGAGACGATTTCGCGCCACACGCAGGAGTACTCGCCATTCGATGTCTACGCCAAGGCTCTCCAGGAGTTCTTCCGGGGCCACGAGATGACGGCCGGTGAGTGGGAGGAAACCCGCTCGCGGATGTTCCCGAAGCTCGACCGCTATCAGAAGGAGGCATACTGGGCTTTCATGAAAATCGCCCGCCAGCACGGCAGTGCGTTCCTCTGCGACGGGATTGGACTCGGCAAGACCTTCGTGGGCCTGATGCTGATCGAGCGCCTAGTGCTGCACGAGGGCAAGCGGGTCGTGCTGTTCGCGCCGAAGGGCGCGAAGGAGAGTGTCTGGGAGCCGCATCTGCGAGACTGGCTGCCGCACATCGGCGGCATAGGCGGTGGTACTGACTTCAGCAACCTCGCCGTGTTCAGTCACACCGACCTCAATCGTAAGGGCGACTTTCCCGAACGGTTCCGTCGTATCGCGGAACTCGCGGATGCAGTCGTCATCGATGAGGCTCATCACTTCCGCAACCCGGGGAAGCGGGGCGACCCCGAGACCGGAGAGGGACGCTCGCGCTACTGGCGGCTCTACGACCTCCTCGACGACTCAGTGCGCCCAAAGAAGCTCTTCATGCTGACGGCCACGCCGATCAACAACCGATTGACCGACTTCCGGCACATGGTAGAGCTGTTCACGCGAAGAGACGAGGCCTACTTCGCCCGGACCCTCGGTGTGAACAACTTCACCGCCCACTTCAACAACATGGAGAAGGCACTCAGGAAGCTACTCGGCAGAGACGGGGCCGAATTGTTCGAGAGCATAGTTGAGGCGCAGGAGGTCCTGTCACGCGATACGACCTTCCAGGAACTCGTCGTTCAGCGCAGCCGGGCTTATGCGAAAGAGAGCCAGATCCGCGAGGTCGGAAATGCAGCCGTCTTCCCCGAGCGGGAGTCGCCGAAGGTCGCGGACTACTCGATCCGCAAAACCTACGGCCAGCTCCTGGACATGTTCGAGAAGGCGTTCGCCAAGAAGAACCCATTGTTCAGTCTGGCAATCTACTACCCCCTGGCCTACTACAAGGGCGACGATAAGACCATCGACCCCTTGGTAGAGGGACGGCAGAAGCAGGTCGTCGGCCTGATCCGCACCCTATTCCTCAAGCGCTTCGAGAGTTCCGTTCGTGCTTTCGGACTCTCCTGCAACCGCCTGATGCGGAAGCTGCTCGCCTTCCTCGAGATCCACAGCGAGACAGTTGGGGAGAAGAAGCGCCTCGAGCGCTGGAAGCAGCAGAACGCGGAAGTCCTCAACTACACCTACCGGCAGGAGTTAGAGTTTTGGGGGGAAGAGGAGGAGGAGGAGGCGGACGAAGACATCATCCCGCAGGAGTTCCTTGAAGCCGTCGAGGATCTGTCGCGGGATGAGTACGACGTGGTGGAGATGATGCAGGAGACCTTCCTCGATCTCGACGAGATTGCGAAGTTCCTTGAGGAGACGAGGAAATTCGAGCCCCGGCACGACGACAAGCTCAACAAGCTCACTCGGCTCCTCAAGTCCAAGGACCTTCAGGGCAAGAAGGTCATCGTCTTTACTGAGTTTGCGGATACGGCACGCTATCTCTACCGACAGCTAAAAGAGGCGGGCATCGAAGGGGTTGTTCAGGTCGATAGCGCCAGCAAGGGCGACCGCGCTGACATCATTAGGCGTTTCTCGCCCTACTACAATGGATCATCATCGGCAGAGCTAGAAGAAGCTGGCCTCCAGGAGATCCGGGTCCTCATTTCCACCGACGTTCTCTCCGAGGGTCTTAACCTCCAGGATGCCTGTCGGATGATTAACTACGACATCCACTGGAACCCCGTCCGCCTGATGCAGCGGATCGGCCGCGTCGACCGGCGCATGAATCCCGAGGTGGAGAAAAAGCTGGCCCACGACCATCCCGAGGCCGCCGCGTCCCGTGGCAAGGTGTCTTTCTGGAATTTCCTGCCCCCCGACGAGCTTAACACCATCTTGTCGCTTTACAGCATCGTCACGCACAAGACTCTGATGATCTCCAAGACCCTGGGCATCGAGGGCAAGAAACTCCTCACTCCTGAGGACGACTATGAAGCCCTCAAGGAATTCAACCACACCTACGAGGGGACAAAGACGGCGGTCGAGGAGATGCACCTCGATTACCAGACCCTGCTCCAGGAAGACCCGGATCTGGCGGGGCGCCTGAACGCGTTCCCCGGCGCAATCTTCAGTGGGCGGAAACGACCGGTCAAGGGCACACGCGGGGTCTTCTTCTGCTACGGCCTTCCGGCCCTGGACAAGGAGACCGGCGAGTTCACCGACGAGGCTGGAACGACCCGCTGGTACCTCTACGACCTCGACCGGGACAAGATTTTAGAGGAGCCAGGCGAGATCATCGCGAGCATCCGGTCGAAGCCGACCACACGCCGGAAGTGCACCACTGAAGAGAGGACCCTGATCGACATCCGGGCGAAGGTGCTCAAGCACATCAAGAACACCTACCTGAAACGCGTGGACGCGCCCATGGGCGTCAAGCCGACACTCAAGTGCTGGATGGAACTGAACGAGGGATGATCCGATGCCAACTGACCACCGCGAAGAGCTGAGGAAGATCCGGACCTTCCCCTCCCTGGTTCGCTATCTGCGCGATGAGATGGACTGGCCCATCAGCACTGAGGATTTCGAGGAATTGACCTTCGACTACACGCCGGAGGAGCTGGGTATCGACAGCAAGAATGCCGCCAAGATCCAGGAGATCAAGCGCCTCCGCCCCCTCTCAGCCAACCAGCCCTGGGGCATCTTCTTCGTCAAGTTCGAGCCGAAACGGCTTCCCGTCGTGACCCTGCGGCGAGTGCTCAGCCGGGTTGTGGTGAAGAAGCGGGCCTCGGCCAACAGCGCCGAGCGCGCGGCCTGGCAGGCGGACGACCTGCTTTTCGTCTCCAACTACGGCGAGGGCGAGGAGCGCCGCATCAGCTTCGCTCACTTTCAGCAGAACGATCAGAAGAAGGACCTGCCCACGCTAAAGGTCCTCGGCTGGGACAACCTCGATACGGCTCTTCACCTTGACCATGTGGCTGAGGAGTTGCGAACCAAGCTCGCTTGGCCAGCGGACGAGAATGATGCCGAGACCTGGCGCGAGACCTGGCGCTCGGCCTTCACCCTGGTCCACCGCGAGGTCATAAACACCTCAAAAAAACTCTCCGTCGAGCTCGCTGGCTTGGCCCGGAACATCCGCAATCGCATCAACACCGTCCTCGCTATCGAGACCGAGGACGGCCCGATTTCCAAGCTCATGGCGGCTTTCAAGCAAGCCCTCGTCCACGACCTAGACGAGGACGGCTTCGCCGACATGTACGCCCAGACTATCGCCTATGGCCTGCTCTCGGCCCGCGTTGCGAACCCCTCGGGCGACACCGCCGACGACTTCGCCGCGGCCATGCCGGTCACCAACCCCTTCCTCAAGGAATTGATGGAGACCTTCCTCGACGTAGGGGGGCGCGAGGGCAAGGCAGGCCAGGGGGGCGGCCTCGACTTCGACGAGCTGGGCGTGAGCGAGGTCGTGGAACTCCTTGACGCCGCCAACATGGAGGCAGTCGTCCGCGACTTCGGCGACAAGAACCCCCAGGAAGACCCGGTCATCCACTTCTACGAGCTCTTCCTCAAGGAGTACGATGCGAAGAAGCGGATGCAGCGCGGCGTCTTCTACACCCCCCGGCCGGTGGTTTCCTTCATCGTCCGCTCCGTGGACGAGCTGCTGCGCACCGAGTTCGGCTTGGCGGACGGCCTCGCCGATACGACCACCTGGGGCGAGATGGCCGAGATCTTCGGCGACATCGAGATTCCTAAGGGTGCAGCCCCCAATCAGGCTTTCGTCCAGATCCTCGACCCCGCCACCGGCACCGGCACCTTCCTGGTGGAGGTGGTCGGCCTCATCCACAAGACGATGACGGAGAAGTGGCAGGCCGAGGGCCACGGCGCTAAGAAGATCGAGCAACTCTGGAACGACTACGTCCCCAAGCACCTGCTCCCCCGGCTCCACGGCTACGAGCTGATGATGGCCCCCTACGCCATAGCCCACATGAAGATCGGGCTCAAACTGTACGAAACGGGCTACCACTTCGAGAGTGATGAGCGTGCGAGGGTCTACCTGACCAACTCGCTGGAACCGGCGCAGGACTTCTCAGGGAGGCTGGCCTTTGCGATTCCGGCGCTGGCGCACGAGGCGGAGGCGGTGAATGCAATCAAGCGGGATCAGAGGTTTACGGTGGTGATTGGGAATCCGCCGTATAGTTACAACTCAAGAAATGTTGGCAGTTACGCCACCAGTCTGGTTGCGGCATATTACTCAATTGCTGGCCATTCTCTTGGGGAAAGGAATCCCCGTGGACTGCAGGATGACTTCGTGAAGTTCATCCGCCTAGCAGAGGTTACTTTGGGGCAAGCGGGGACTGGCCTCTGTGGCTTTATTGCCAATAACAGCTACCTCGACAACCCAACATACAGAGGTATGCGATATAGCCTTTTAGAGTCATACGATGCCATTTCGATTCTAAATCTTCATGGCAGCTCCAATGTGTCTCGAAACAATGCTGGGCTTCTGCCAGACGAAAACGTGTTCGATATTCAGCAGGGAGTTGGGATCATGCTGGCAACCAAGTGTCAGAGTTCGACGAATCAGAGTCGATTTTGCTATGCAGAACTGCTTGGCGCCAGGGAAGAGAAGTTTCAATACCTAATGGCGCATAGCATGAAAGACTCAGTCCCGGTCGTACTCACGCCGCAAGATTCTCACTGGTTGTTTGTTCCGGTGGATCTCGATCTATGGCCGGAGTATGGCAACTACCCAAGTGTGAGGGATGTATTCCCGGTCAACTCCGTTGGCCTTTACACTGCACGCGACCATTTATGCATTCAGTGGGACAGGGAGCAGTTATGGCATGTCTTGCTGCGTTTTACCGGGATGAAACCAGAAGAGGCGCGGGAGTTCTTTAACCTAGGACCGGATTCAAGGGATTGGCAGGTCAAGCTTGCAAGAAATGACTTGAACAAGAGTGGACCCTCAGAAAAGCATGTTGTTCCCATTTTGTATAGGCCATTCGATTACAGATGGACCTATTATACCGGGAATTCTCGCGGATTCCACTGCATGCCACGAGAGGAAGTGATGAGTCATATGCTATGCGAAGAGAATTTGGCTCTTTGCTTCATGCGACGAAGTCGAGAGGGTTCAACTAGCAACTTCTTCGTTGGGCGCAGGATTGTCGATAAGACGATCCTTTCGTCCGCCGATAATGCTAATGTTGCACCACTCTGGCTTCATTCTGCGCGCGAAAATCCATTGTTGCGTAACAGACACCCGAACCTGTCTCCAGAATTCCTGCATCAGCTAGCAACCTGCCTGAAATTGCCACAGGCTGATGAATTTGGCTTCCCGAGAGGCATCACGCCAGAAGCTATTCTTCACTTTGCCTATTCGGTGTTTTATAGTCCTGTCTATCGCAGTCGTTATGCCGAGTTTCTCAAAATCGACTTTCCACGTATTCCCCTCCCCGGCAGCCTTGATCTCTTCCGTGGCCTCGCCCACAGCGGAGGTGAACTCGTCACCTTGCACCTAATGGATTCGCCCAAGCTCGACGGCCATATCACAACCCTAGTCGGCTCCGGCGACTTCCAGGTCGAGAAGGTCTCGTACTCCGACGAGACCGTGTGGATCGACAAGGCGAAGACGCGTGGCTTCCGGGGCGTGCCGGAGGAGGTGTGGAACTTCCACATCGGTGGTTACCAGGTCTGTAACAAGTGGCTCAAGGACCGTCAGGCCAAGGGCGGCAAGAACCCCCGACCCGGCCGCGTGCTGACCGACGAGGACATCGACCACTACCAGAAGATCGTCGTCGCCCTAAGCGAGACCATCCGCATCATGGCCGAGATCGACGAGGTCATCGAAGCCCACGGCGGCTGGCCAGACGCCTTCGCCTTGGCGCAAGATGGAAACACAGCGCAGTAGGATTATGTTGCATCGCTTCTCGGGGGAACGCTTGCAGCAAAATGTTCATCTCAACGGCGATTATTGTCCTAGCAGAGTGCAATACGCATCACCTTCGGAATGTGCTGCCATCACTTGATAAGGGAGCACAACCATCCAATCTGCCGAATACCTGCTCCATTGCTGCCTTTACGCCGCTACCGCCGCCGCTTGGCGAAAGGATTTAAGCGCGTTCTGCAGCTGCTCCTTGATGCAACAGAAGAAGTCTCCTGTTGCAATAAGAAGGTCACCATGTAACGTTTTGTCGTACAAAGTCTAGATCCACTCAACGCAGGCGATTTGCAAGCCTCTCATTCAATCGACACGGCCTTTATCCATCCTGCAGCTCCAATTGTTCTATCCGGTCCTCAAGCTCATCAAGCTCGTATCCTAAGTCCTCCATATCGTCCTCAAGATCATCTATCGCCCTTAACAGCTTTTGCAGCTGGGTCCCAAGTGCTTCAACCTTCTCGGTCACTTCCCCCAGACCAGTCTCGGATGGCTCAGTTTCATCACTCAGATCAAAGAGCGCTTGAAGGATAAAGCTTCTCTTTGGACCTACAATGGCTTCCAGCTGCTCTACAGTCGTAATTGGCACGGCTTCTTCCAGGGCTTCCATCGTCTCTGGCCCAAAATAGGGGAGCTCGCCGATATAGGGCAGATGATCTTCTGTAATTACAGATGGCCTATGGCAGATTTGGAAGAACGCCGCAAACTCTTCTGGGATTATCGTCTCCTCGGACTGGCTGCCACTGAAAGCAGCCCCCACAGTTAGAAGCGCCACAAGTAACAACGCCACAGCTACTCGTTTCAACATCTCCTTTACCTCCTTTGCACTACAATCACTGTTGACGCTTGACTCAGTGAATGGAACCTAAAGCCAAGGTTTGACGCCTTTTCCCTCACGTTGTATTATACAATATGACGCAATCACAGGGATAAGGGGGTGACGGATGGCTAAGAAGGTAATCTCCGACAAGCTCTCGATCTACATTCCGCAATCGAAGATAGATCAGAAACCCGTTCAGCGGTTGATTAGGCTGGGAGACAAAAACGATCGGTCGATCAACTACCTCGTTGTTGAGGCGATTCTGCAGTACTTAGATCGAGAGGAGGGCTGACAGAATGAAGAAGCTGGTCACGATTGTTTTGCTGATCTTCCTTGTGGGAGTTGCTGCTCTGGGCCAGTACACTTTGATGCAGCAACCTCCTTGTATGAACGTAGAGGGATGCGACCGTGTTCTGATGACGTGGAATGTTGAGCACTACTACGTGGATTCAGAAACCGAGGAGATGCGTAGCTGGTTCAGCCAGGCCCTTGAGGAACTCAATCCAGCGATTCTGTTCATCCAAGAGATCGCGAATGATGAGAAAATCGCCCACTTCAAGGACGCTGAAGAAGCGTACCCGATTGCCGTATTCACCAATACCGGAAGCGGAACGGATAATGCGATCTTTTTTCATCAGGATATTACCGTCGAAGACCTGCCTGACCCTGTCAGGGATAGCACTTCCGAAACAAGCTTCAGGCACCCTCCGCAGATTGCCCGTTTCACTCACGATGGAGTTAGTACTGTCGTGATGAGCGTCCATCTCACCTGGGGAGATGATGCTGGGATAGAAAGGGGGAAGGAGAGACAGCACTTGGTGGATCTCGTGCAAGGTCTGCGCAACGACGGGCACCAGGAGTTCATTGTCGCTGGGGATTTCAACACGACCGAAGCAGAAGGAGACACGATACAAGGCCTTGCTGACGCTCTCGGACTCCAGGTTCTCAGACACAAGGGCCAAGACGCTGTGGGCACGACGTATGACTCCGATGATGTCAACAAGTACGACTACTTCCTTGTATCCCCCGGTGTCGGAAACCGAGCAGTCGGCAGTTCCGTTGTGATCTTCAACGACCTGGAGATGGCAGAAGACGTAGCAGACCATCGGCCTATCTTGGCATGTTTGCAGCTCCAAAGTTTAGGCGGTGATGCCGGTGGATGGATCACGGGGGCAGCAGCTGGCGGAAGTGCTGCTGGCGTTGTGCTCGTAATCGTTCTTGCCTGGGCAATCGCCAAGAGAAGATGTAGAAAGGGGACACACACCCTATTTCGAAACCGTGATCCAACAAGCCGAGAACCGGCGTAGACGAACCTGACAGTGCGCAGGAGACGCAAGGTAGCTCCGAATGCAGAAGGTGGTGAAGATGATCAAGAAGATTGAGAAACTCGTGTTCTTTTGGGACAGCACAATCAAGCCTTGGTCTGTAGATATCCGTACCATAATGGACTACTTGACAGGGCTCAGTGACATGGGTGTCAGATGTGAGTTGATTGACACCAAAGACATGGCAGGAGCAGAGCTAGAGCACTGGCGTATGGAAGCCCGAATCGCTGCGATGTGGCGTCATCAGGAGGTTCGACGGCCTTTTGACAGGGGACTTCTCGACTTCGGGAAGCAGGTTCCTGCCCTGTTGGTGTATGAGGAAGGCGAGAAAGTAGCTACGGCAGTATATCCGCACAGCGAGAAGAGAGGCGAGAAACGCACAGACTTTTCGATCGAGGACTTCTTGAAGGAGCTTACGAATTCACTTGGAGTATAAATCGTGTTCACCTCTTCCCCGGTAGTTGACCAACTCATCTACGAACTCTACGGCCTAACCGACGAAGAAACCCGCATCGTCGAGGAGGCAACGCAGTGAGTGTCAAACCCCAAAGGCCTCACCTCGACATCTTGCCATGCAAGAATGTGTCTGAACCGCCCCGGGATTGCCGGAGAGTTCAAAGCTTGAGAGGATGGAGTCATGACAAGAACAAGTAGGTATTCCCCAGAGGTGAGGGAGCGAGCGGTGCGGATGGTGCTAGAGCACGAGCGTGAGCACAACTCTCAGTGGTCGGCGATCGTGTCGATCGCGAGCAAGATTGGCTGCACCCCGGAGACGCTACGAAAGTGGGTGCGTC
>Ga0315538_1001976_pt1 | contig 11797 bp, 10 predicted proteins | sample SalMarSW160230MG_2_FD_203834 | JGI IMG/M metagenome (GOLD analysis project Ga0315538, IMG submission 203834) | Salt marsh sediment microbial communities from the Plum Island Ecosystem LTER, Massachusetts, United States - Salt Marsh Sediment SW1601-230 ...
CGGCGCTGCGCCGGCAGCTACCAGGGCCGCTGTGGACCTGGGCTTTATCGATAAGGACCATCAGGTTGGTCAGACAGGTACAACCGTCAGGCCCAGCCTTTATGTTGCCGTCGGAATTAGCGGTGCTATCCAGCACCAGGCAGGAATGTCACAGAGCCAGAAGATAGTTGCGGTCAACACCGATCCGGATGCTCCTATCTTTCAGATAGCACATTATAAAATAGTTGGTGACATGAACGAAGTGGTGCCGAAAATGATAAAGGCGATCAGAGAAAAGGGCATTAAAGAACCAAAGGAAGAACTGATAGTACGATAGATTATGGCGAATTTCTATCGAAATAATAAAGATATCCAATTTTTATTCAGGCATATAGACCTGGGTAAACTGGCTGAGATTAGCGAACAGGATTTTAAGTTCTCGGCTGAATTTGATTACGCGCCGACAAATGCTAACGAGGCGATATTGAACTACGATATGGTGCTGGATTCGCTCGGCCAGCTCAGCGGAGAATTTATTGCCCCACGAGCTGAGGATGTTGACCGCCAAGGTAATATTCTCAACGAAGACGGCTCTGTGACTCGGCCGAAGGAGATAGAAGAGTCTCTCGAAAAACTCGCTCAGGCTGAGGTGATGGGTTTTACGCTGCCGTATCAATTTGGCGGGCTGAACTTTCCCAATCTTGTTTACTCCATGGCTATCGAGATAGTCTCTCGTGCTGATGCAGCACTTATGAATATATTCGGCCTGCAGGGCATCGCAGAGACAATCAATGCTTTCGCCTCCGACGAAATCAAACGAAAGTATCTTCCTGCCTTCGCGGCTGGTAAGGTTACCGGCGCAATGGTGCTGACGGAGCCTGATGCCGGTTCTGATTTGCAGTCGGTGAAAACGTCAGGGCACAAGGTTAATGAAGAACAACCTGCCAGAGTGTACCAGGATGCGGAAGGCAATTGGTTCATTCGCGGTGTTAAGCGATTCATAACCAACGGTTGTGGCGAGATATTGCTCGTTTTGGCTCGAAGCGAACATGATATTTCAGACGGTCGTGGATTAAGCCTGTACTTGGTTGAGCGGGGTCCCTGGGTCAAGGTCCGTCGCCTGGAGGACAAGCTAGGTATCCATGGCAGCCCGACATGTGAGTTGTTTTTTGACGATGCACCTGCGAAACTCATAGGTGAGCGACAGCGTGGCTTGATTACTTATGTTATGAGCCTGATGAACGGCGCCCGTATCGGAATCGCAGCTCAGTCCGTCGGTATTGCCGAGGCTGCGTATAGAGTAGCGCGTGATTACGCTGCCAGCAGAAAGCAATTCGGCGTTGCTATCGAGAAGTTGTCGGCTGTTCGAGACATGCTTATCGATATGAAACTTGCCATCGAAACAGGTCGCGCACTTTTATATGAAACATCGCGCATCGTCGATTTGCACGTTGGATACCTCAGGCAACTTGAGAACCATCCCCCCCAAGATAAAGACCGGATAAAACAGCTCAAGAGCGATTCCCGCAAGTACAAGCGCTATGCCTCAATGTTAACCCCGATGAGCAAATATTACTGCTCCGAAATGTGCAACCGTGTTGCTTACGATTCGATCCAGGTCCTGGGTGGCAGCGGCTATATGCGAGATTATGCCTGCGAACGCCATGCACGCGATGCCAGAATTACCACCATTTATGAAGGAACAAGCCAGTTGCAGATTGTAGCTGCCGTTCGTGGCGTTTGTAGCGGCACAGCGGAGAGACTCCTGGCCGAGTATGCAGAACAAAAATATGACGCCGGTGTGAGAGATCTGCTTGATGTGCTTGCTGAAGGTACAGAACATCTTAAACGGTCTGTCACCTTTGTAAAAGAGCAGGGCAACGAGTACATGGATCTTTACGGCAGGGCTTTGGTTGACATCGCAATTGATCTGATCAACGGCTATTTGCTCTGTGACCAAGCCAGCTCAAAAGTGGATATGGATATTGCTGTTGCCAGTAAAAGCTCCAATGGCGACGAAATTACTATTCCTGTGAGAGAACGTAAGCAGATGCTCGCACGAAGATATATCACCAGAAATGCTCCCAAGATTTCAGCCCTTTCCTGTCTGATTTGCGCCGGCGACAGATCAACCTTTACAGATTACGAAAGTTTCATTGGACCTGTCTATCGTGAATGACGGATACTTCGGCTTACTCCTCAGCATGACATTGGTGATTGTCATCCTGAGCCGAAGGTGAAGGATCTGGCTAAAGAATATAAGGTTACTATCACTGCAGGATTGCACCCAAAGCTTTTTACAAAGCACAAGACACGAGATACTGAACTATGCTTGGAGCAGTCATCTTTGATTTCGATGGCGTAATAACCGATTCCGAGATTTTGCACCTTCGTGCTTTTAATAAGGTGTTAGCCCAGTACGACATCGAGATATCCACCAAGGACTATTACACGACTTATCTAGGCCTGACCGATGTGGATTGCTTCAACTTACTTATCCAGCAGGGTAGGCTTAACTCAAACAATGTTCAGATCGCAGACCTTGTCCGGCAAAAGAACCACGTGTTTCAGGAGTTGGCAAAAAGCGAGGGAAAAATCATCGATGGTGTTCGCGATTTCCTCGAGATGCTTGCGCAGAATGAGGTACCAATGGCAATATGTTCGGGGGCCTTATTGGCGGAAATCGAACTCATACTTGAGGAGGCTAAGCTGCGAATTTTTTTTGAGGTGATTGTTTCTGCTGAATTCGTCAAGAAAGGAAAGCCTCATCCGGAAGGATTCTTGTTAACCTTGCAAAAACTAAATCAAGAACGCCAAACCCCCATTCTCGCAGGACAGTGCATCGTGATAGAAGACTCACATTGGGGTCTTGAAGCGGCCAAGGCCGCAGGCATGCACACCGTTGCTGTCACGAATACCTATGACGCCGACCAGTTAGAAGCTGCTGAAATGGTAGTAAACCACCTTAATGAAATAAAGATGGATGACCTGAAGCGGCTTTGTGCTTGATATATTCATTGCGTCGTCTGCAGTCAATCCGGTTGAAGCGTACCGGTAGAAGAGATTTCAGCTTTGATTGTGCCGGTTGCCGTGTCGATCTCTATCATATCCACAGGGGCGCCATTGAAATAGCATGGACGAGATTGACTGCCTTGGATATTCACCGTAGAGCTGTTGCGCGAGTAAATCAATTTGCTGCCATCGAATATGTTTTCGTCATCCTCATAGAAGATGCCATCTGTGGCTATTAGGGAGGAAAGTTCAATTTGTCCGTCATTAGCTTGTGTTAGGTTTATTTCGACGTGACCGGCTGTGGCTGTGATATGCTTGTCATACCGGCCGTTGATGATTGGGAAATAATCCAAAACAACTTGTTGCGACTCAGCATCAGCGATAATTATTTGCGTTTTCATATCATATTCTAAAACATCGAAATCACGCACGAACGCGTAGCACGGCTGGTGTAAGCTGAACCTTTGTGATTCCGCAGTATATGAACCTCTCGCATTATTCAGTCTTATCTGGCCAGGACCCCTGGCTACAAATAACTCATCGTCGGGTTCATAATCGAGCCTGTGACAATTTAGCTCAACGCCACTTAGCAATTCCCCATTTGTCCTTTTGATAGCTGATAATCTGACTGAGCCACCCTCAGCAGTTAGATGCTCGAAGTCGCCAACCTTTACCGGGCCCTGATCATCATTTTTAACAAGATCAATTGCAAGCTTTGGGGCAGACATAGCATATTTCGCCTCAGTATTCGTATCTCCTGAAAATAATTCAGCCAAACAATCGCCCTGCAAGATGAGCTGTTTTGAATTAGGCAAAAATATCGCCTCTTTTTGGGCTGTGAGTTTTGCTGGTAAAAGGTTTCCACCACCTTTGTCTTCCATCCCGGTAACACTATTTGCATCCACTTGGAACGTAAGTTCTAATGGGCCGGTGACAGTTGTTTGTCCAAGAGAAAGATTATGGTCGATTCGCTGGGCAACCAGCACGGATTGTTTTAAGCTGTCTCCTGAATCTACTAAACCTTCCTCGTCAGCCGTGTCGATTTGGACGTTAGGTTCGTCAGAGGAGTCACTAAGAACTCGTGAGGAGTCCATTGGCGCAACTATGACCCCGCCATCACAGGTAACCATAACGTCAAAAGACGATTCGCTTGATGGCTTAACTGCTGGGAGTGAGGTTGAAGCGATCACATTGCTCAGCTCTACGGATTCGGTATCGGAATTAACAGCTTTCAACAGTTTCCCACTTATTTTCCCTTGCCAGAATATATTATTCAGGAACAATCCTTTTGAAGCGTAAATCTGTTGCTCAGGAGTCCGAATCACTACGTTTTCAGCAAAAACGCATTTATAATATTGTCTTGTATCCTGCTCAGATTCAAACGTCGTTTGTGTTGGTTGTATCGCGCCTTCAGTATCGATAGATTTGGCGACTCTCTGTACATTAACAGAGGTGGAAGTACTGACTTCGCGGTTAGGTTCTGTTGTAGTAGTCGAGAGAAAAGGTGCATGTGAACTTTTAAGACGCAGGCTATCAAGTTGTACTATCCTGAAAAATTCAAGACGACCCAGTTCATCATTATATACGAGTTCAAGACCGGTGCCGCGCATTTCAGCGTCCTCGGATATGAAACTGACTGGTCCCGAAGTATAAAACAAAGCTTTTTCGCTGGCAAAGGCAACATCGTCAAGATGAACGAAGCTTTCCTTTATGTCACTATCAGCCGTGGGTACAACGCGGATAACTACATTTCCCGTAAATGTCGCATCCTTTGGACTTGGCCTGCCCGCGGCGGTCTCGACCTGAACCTGGCCCTTATTAGCGGTGATATAACATTTAAGCATCGGTAGAAAGATATTCAAATAGGGCCTTTCAATTTCCCATTGGTTTTCATCCTCGCGCAAAAGCTCTTCAAACCCGAATTCACGATCCACTTCATTGAATTTATTTCGATGCAAAAAGCGAGGCTTCTTAATCGCAACAACTCCGACGTCGCCGATCTTGCCGGTTTCACTATCATAATTGTCAACATCACTGTAAGAAAGTGTATCAACAAATCCTTCGTCAGCACCGATCGTAATTCGAGGGGTCTGGCTTATTCGGACATATAACACATAGATTGCTAGTAAGGCTGCCAGTGAAACAAGGCCAATAAGATATTTTCTAAGGTTAAAGTTCATGACAAATTCTTTTTGTCGTTATGGTAAGTATCTCTTCATCAAGTCGTCCCATCTGCCACTGTGTTTGAGAATGTATTCAATGACCTCCCTAACAGCACCTTTGCCGCCGGCGCATGTAGTTACGTAGTCGGCGTGTTGTTTTACCTGAGCAACCGCATTGGCGACAGCTACTCCGAAGCCGGCATATCGAATAACTGGCAAGTCAGGCAAATCATCGCCGATGTAAGCTGTTTTGTCGGCTGTCAGGCCAAGCTGCTGCACGAGTTTCTCAAATACAGGCAGCTTGTAGTGGCAATCCTCATATACGTATTGTATTTGCAGTTGTTCGGCTCGATGCCTTGTAGGGGGCGATGCCCTTCCGCTAAGTAGCGCGACCTTCAAGCCTGCCCTTTGCCAAAGTCGAAGTCCATGGCCGTCCAGAGTATTGAAAGATTTGCTTTCGCTGCCATCACCATTAATTATCAGTGTTCCGTCTGTGAGAACACCATCAACATCCATCGCCAGCAATTCTATCTCCAGCAGCTTTGCTTTCTGTGGCTTTGTCATAATCTTCCTAAGGAATCTTACTGCCCGCTTTTTCACCCGGCAGATACCAAAAACATGGGGCAAAATGCAGGCGTTTACAGATGCTGTGACATGTTAACCAACAACTTTTATTGTTACGACATCCTGTACATCGATCAAGCCAACAGGCTTGTCATCTGCATCAACCACAGGTAGGTCGTCAATTCTATATTTATGGAAGATAGCCGTCGCTTCTGAAGCGAGAGCGTCAGCTCTTATTCTCTTACAATCAACCGTCATAACATCACCGGCTTTGAACTTAAAAGCTCTCTGGCCGTGTTTTGCCACCAGACGCCGAAGATCAGCGTCGGTGATTACCCCTGCCAATCTACCCCCTTCGTCAACAACCATCACAGCTCCGTGCCGTTTCACTTTCATGTCGCTTGTTTTGTCAAGCATTGTCTTTATAGTGTCGTTAACCTGCGCGATCGGCAAATTTTCACCCCGCTTGAACATCATCGATTGCTCAACCGTCATCAACTTCGCACCGAGAGAACCGCCGGGGTGGAACCTTACGTAATCTTCAACACTGAAATTGCGTGCCTTCATAACCGTGAAAGCAAGCGCATCACCGATCGCCAGCATACAAGCAGTAGAAACGCTCGGAGCAATCCCGAGTGGGCAGGCCTCATTCAATTTTCCCATACAGAGCACAACGTCGCTGTGTTTGCTTAAAGTAGATTCTGTCTCACCGGTGATCGCTATGAGTTTTATTTGCAGTTGCTTGACCAAATTTATAAGTCGAAGCACTTCATCCGTCTCACCCCCATAGCTTAGCACTATCGCTATATCGTTTTTTCGCAGTCTGCCCAGGTCGCCGTGAACAGCCTCCGCAGGATGAAGAAAGTGGCTCGGTGTTCCGGTCGATGCGAGTGTTGCGCTTATCTTCTGTGCGATTATGCCGGCTTTTCCGATTCCACTAACTATGCAGGAGCCGCTGCAGTTATATATCATTTCGCAGGCTTGCGCGAATGAAGCATCGACAATCGGCACCATAGAACTTATCGCGTTGCCTTCAGCTTCGACTACCTTTCGCGCATAATCAAGATCGAATCGCACTTCTTTTGTTAGCTCCTGCCGTCAGGCTATTCAAAAATTGATTTGCTTTTTTCATAACGCAAAAAGCAACAGGTAACTATAACCTTACTTCGCTGCCGCGTTCATTGTAACAGACAAGCTCACGTTGCCCACCGGTGTAGTCCGGTACGGAATGAATGATTATACGCTTGTCACTGAGCTGCTCTATCTGTGAAATTGCCATCCTTTTCTCATTCTGCAGGTAGTCTGCAACTTCCGGCGAGATTGATAAATCAACACGCTTTATTTGTTTTTTCGAGGCTGAGAGATTCAAAAGCCGAATGATCTCGATGGCCAACGATTCATGACTTTTGACGAAACCTGTTCCGGCGCAGTTTGGACACGCCAAATAGGTGCTGGATTGCAGTGAAGGCCGCATCCTTTGACGCGTCATTTCAACGACGCCAAATTGGCTTATTCTCAATATCCTTGAGCGTGCACGGTCAGCCTTAACGGCGTTACGAAAAGCCTTTTCTACGTCTTTGCGGTGTTTTTGATTGCGCATATCAATAAAGTCGCAAATTATCAATCCGCCGAGGTCTCGCAGCCTAAGTTGGCGGGCAATCTCAACTGCGGCTTCCATATTGCTCTCATAAGCGGTTTGCTCAGCGTTTTTTTGTCCACGGTGCCTACCGCTGTTGACATCTATTGAAACCAGCGCCTCGGTTTGCTCAACTACGATTGAACCACCACCTCTAAGTTCGACAGTGCGGGACTGCGCTTTGGTGACCTCATCCTCAATACGATATTTATGGAACAGAGGGACTTTGTCGTCATAATAAGTCACCCTTCGTTTCATACGTGGGTAAGCCTGTGATAGAAAATCTCTGATTTTGCGGACCATACTTTCGGAATCACATACTATATTGGCTATTCGACTATTGAAGACGTCTCTTAGCGTGCGGATGACAAGGTCAGATTCCAGATAGAGCTCCCGCGGTACCTTTTCGGTTTCGATCCTTTTTTCAATGGTTCTCCATAGGCGCTTGAGATATCTTAAATCGCTTTGAATGTCACGTTTTGAGCACGCCTGTCCCGCAGTTCTAATGATAAAGCCATGTCCTCTGGGCGGATTACTCTGCTCAAGAATCTGTCGTAGTCTTCTGCGCTCATCGTCATCCTCAATCTTATGCGAGACACCTTGTCCTCGCATCCATGGCATCATGACTAAATACTTTCCTGGCAGAGAGAGATAAGTGCTGAGCGTTGGGCCTTTGGTTTTTATGCCTTCTTTGGTCACTTGAACAACGGTTTCGCGTCCTTTGCGAAGGCAATTCTGGATTGGTGGCCGCTCTTTCAGCGACTTGCGCCGGCCGATACTCTCAACGGTTTTGCTGCGAGCGCTCGAGAAATACCTCGGGTGCAAATCGCTTATATGGAGGAACCCGTTCTTGTCTATGCCCAGATCGACAAATGCCGCCTGTATACTGGATTCAATGTTGACTACCCTACCCTTGTAAATATTGCCAACGTGACTACCTAAGCTTGCCCTTTCAACATAAAGCTCCTCAAGAGAGCCGTCTTCAACCACGGCTACTCTGCATTCCTCCCTTTCAGCCATATTTATTAGCATCTCTCTTGCCATAATCTCATCCCTCATTCCGTTGTTGGTGGTTTGCATTTTTATTAACAACACGAGCTTCCTGCCACCTAATGTTCACACGTCTGATCGGTAGGGCCAGTTTCCCCATGTCCAGTTGCAGCAACATTAAAATCTCATCTATGCGTATCGAACCAGCCGAGCTGATATTGCACCTCATAACTATACCTTGATCGTTAAATTCAATCGACTCCAGGAAAGGCCTGACATCCATTTTTTTTTCTGAGTCATGTGAGCGTCTTGACACCGGTCCTTTCGACCGTGTTATATACAAAGATTCGCTGGACAACAACTGTTGAGCTTTGGCTCTAAAGCTATCGTCAATGTATTCGGGCTTGACCGGCAACACGTATGTAGCTGAAATAGGCTGAAATGAGCTATTTGTATCGGCAAGACTAACAGAAACCACCTCTAAACCCTCGGGCAATTGCTCGGAAAGCCTGGTTTTAATTTCGGATTCGTAATCTCGCGCTTTCGATTCAACCTGTTCGCACGACGAAAAGCCTAATTTGCCTTTTAACCTAACACAAAACAATTCGTCATTGGATTCTATTCCAACGCTTCGTGGTAGCGGCAAGGATAGCCTCGGCCGAGGATTGTAGCCCTGACTGTATACCAGTGGTATGTTGGCCCTAACACAGGCTCGCTGAAAAACCCTGAGCGTTTCAGCATGTGATAGGAACCTCGATAGTCCACAGACCTTGAATCTAACCAGCAATAAAATGGGTTTTGCAGCATCATCGCGCAATGTATGTTCGCCGAAGCTACCTAAGTTTTCGTTCGAATCTTCTATGTGCACATCTCCTTTGATCTCACCCTATATATGTTTTAGCATTATGCCTATATTTGCTCGAAAAACAAACATTTTCCGCCAAATACGCTTGCACTTGCATGCGAAAATCGAGAAAGTTAAAAAATTTTATTCCTTTTGGCATAATGGCTTAACTTAAATAGCCCCGCCGAAAAGCCATTTTTAATATCAAACATGCAGGTTCGTCCAATCACGGAGGGAGATGTTAGTCAGTCTGTGAATTGGCTGATCGGTTAAATGGATAATGGCGGATAAATAAAAAAATTTCAACTGATAAACAGAATCCAAATCTGAATACTAACGTCTAAGCGCTATCAGTTATATATGACTTGCGAGATGCGCTTTACGAAATACGAATTTTACCCTTGTGTTCTTATACACTTTTCTCTTGCTTTACCGACAATCCTGACCGTAATACCGCCGACAAGCGAGTCACATCTTTGGTGAATCTAAATGTTTAGCCGACGCCGGAACGGCGACGGTTACAATTTGTTGCGGAATCAAAACGAGGCTTGTCCTGAGCGAAGTCGAAGGATAAAATATACAAAATACGAACGACGAGCGACGCTTCACGCTTCACGAGATACGAGCGACGCTTCACAAGCGACGAAAATTAAACCAGCTATACTCGGGCGTCATTTTTCGGCGCCGGTGAGCTTTTAATTATGCGTAAACCATATAATCAGTAGTTAGGTGGAACTAACAGACATAGGAGAAAGCTATGAAAAGAGAAGTGGGTCTGTGGATTGACCATAGACAGGCTGTTATAGTGACTGTTGCGGACAAAGGGGAAGAAATAAAACTGGTAAGATCGAATATTGAAAAACAGATACAACGTGCTGCTGGTTCACGTTCGGGTGGTTCATTTGAATCACAGGCAGTTCCATCAAATGGCCGCCAACAGCGAAAGTTTACGGAACATCTCAACACTTACTACAATGAGGTAATTTCGTGTATTCGTGATGCAGAATCTATCCTGATATTCGGTCCTGGTGAGGCAAAGGGCGAGCTAAAAAAACGTCTCGAGAGAGAAAAACTCAGTGGCCGCATTGTAGGTGTTGAAACCGTTGACGAGATGACTGATAGTCAGATCGCAGTGAAAGTCCGACAGTACTTTCTGTCCCCATCGGATTAATATAGAATCACCTAACGATTGCCTCGACCATACGCGTCGAAGCCGCGCCGGTTATGCATCGCGTCAGGATAAATGAAGGATCTCGAATATGAGCAAGAGTGAGAATATCAAACTAAAGGGACGGGAACTGGCCAATCGTTTGACAGGCATTTCAACCCCCATCGGCGGAATCAGTTGGAAGCCGCCAGTTGATGAACGGGACAAGGCGCGGCGACTATTGGTGTATCTTGCAGGTCAGCGGGCTCTCCACTATCCATATAACAAAGAGATCGGCACCTTCGTCGTGCAGTCCGTCCTTGATACACGTGAGCGAATTACCCGCGACATCGAGGCTCTCTCTATGGACTCTCTTCTGAGAGAAAACCTGCGAGCTATGCAGGCTGTCTGTCGCAAGTTTCTGGATGAAAATCAATCCCCAAGCGCAGGTTATGGGTGGCCGTACGAGGCTCAACTCTACTGCACACTGGGTGAGCTGCGAGCCCTATTAGGAATCCACATCGCACGGATTGCCTGCGCTTATGATCTGGAAGTGGATGCGTGTTTGGGAGATATACTACCTCCTGAGCCTGAACAAGAGCCTGACAAAAGCCACAACACGAACTTGGGAGATTCAGATGGGTCTTAACATATCGATGCAACGGACCGTTTGACGCGCGCCAGGCAACTCGGAAACGTATCGAGCGCATGCAAAATTCTGGGCTATTCCCGAGACAGCTTCTACCGCTACAAGCAGCTCTACGAGACCGGAGGAGAAGAAGCCCTCAAGGAGATCAGCCGACTCAGTATGTCTATAGCGCCTTCTGTTGTGACAAGAAGTCCGTCGCTGTTATTGGCAAGGTCTTGCAAAACCTTTTTCTGGTGTTCATTCGGATCATCGAGAACGGTATGCAGATACACAAATGTCATAATGCCCTGGCCATGGAGTTTTTCTGCCATATAGACAAAATTTGACCCCCTTGAATCGTTGCCTTCGCTATCTGGGTCAAGACCGTACTAGTGTTGCAGCAAGACCACTGTCGGATTCGTACCTTCGCGAGCCCGTGAAGCTATTTCAGTGGTAGTCTGGCGCCAGGATTCCGTATTGTATTGATTTGTGACAAGGTCTACGGAAACATTGTACTGCAATTTGTCCTTGTCAATTGCTGCTACTCTTATGTGGCCTACTTCGCCTGTAAAATGATCGAGTGCATTGTGAAAACGTGCCTACACCGCACTTTCGTGGCGGGTAGGAGCTTACTATCTGAATATTATGTGGCCTGCCAGTAACTCCTTCTTGATACAGCAAATAATATTGATTTAAATAATTATACAAAAAATGGAGACTGTAGCATCTTTACAGAGTTTTCTACTATCCTGTTTTTCGCTTTTCACCGTTTCTGCTCCAATGTAACGTGCTTATAGTCTTCTTCAGGCCAACGCTGTATACATCACGCTGCATA
>Ga0315538_1001983_pt1 | contig 11777 bp, 20 predicted proteins | sample SalMarSW160230MG_2_FD_203834 | JGI IMG/M metagenome (GOLD analysis project Ga0315538, IMG submission 203834) | Salt marsh sediment microbial communities from the Plum Island Ecosystem LTER, Massachusetts, United States - Salt Marsh Sediment SW1601-230 ...
GTAAACTGAGGGGGTGGTATGGATTGCTTGATTGGTAGGGGAATGGATATAGAACCGCTATCTGTTTGAGGTGGGTTTCAGCTCGGGGTGGTTGGAACTTGACTTTTTAGTTAGCATTTGATATGATGATAATCAATAGTAGATGGAACGGAGGATAGCTTCGGGAGGAGGGGAATAAGGTGTAGTACCATAGGGGGTGATTTTACGGGGAAGTTGATTTTGGTTATTTAAAATAATAGTCATACGAGGGGGGTTGACTATGTCGGTAAGATTGACACCTGAGGAATTTGCTGAGAAACATGCCCGAAACCTGAAGGCTTCTACTGCCGACATTCGGCGTGGGGTTGAGCGTGTTGACCAGGCACCGACGGAGAAGGCTATTGCGCAGAAGGAAAAGATGCTGCGCAAACTGACTGAATCCGTTACGAATGGCAAATGGGAAGCTGGTCTGCGTCGGGTATCGTTGCAAGACTGGAAGAACCGGATGCTGAATAAGGGGGTGAATCGTATCGCCCAGGGCATCGACGATGCTCACGAGAAGCAGGTTGCCTTTGCGCGTGATTTGTTTGAGCACGAGAATCGCTTGCTGCAACGGATTGATGGAATGCCCGATTTGACCATTGAGGATAGCGTGGCACGGGCTTCTGAATGGATTTACGGCATGACTGAGTTCAAGCGGTCGAGCTAGGGGGGTCACGATGCTACATAGACGAACGTACCTGGCCAATCGTCGGACTCTGGACGATAATGGGGAGTTGGTTATCGATATCAACGTACGTGATCCGATATCGGTATTGCTGGTTGAGTTTCGCAACACAAACGGGGGTACTCACAATCAACTATGCACGATGGCTCAGTGTATTGATGCCATTGAGGTGATTGATGGCTCTGACGTTTTGGTCTCTCTGGATGGTGAACAGGCATTTGCCCTTACGGCATACATGCTAGGACATATTCCCTACTCGTTGGTGAGTGAACTGCCCTCGGTGGTGCAGAACTTGGCGGTGCCGCTGATTTTTGGTCGATATCCTGGCGACACGAATTATGCCTTGGACCCCAGCCGATTTAACAACTTGCAATTGCGTGTTAGCTGGAACTTTGCTAACGTGAACTCGGTGGGTGCCACGGGGTTCTTGACTGGATATGGTGACTTGACGGTCATTGCGGACGTCATGGAGGGTGCACCTACGCCAAGAGGATTGATTGCAGCTCGAGAGCATTACACCTTTACCACGGCTGCCAGCGGAGAGGAATACATCGATTTGCCTACTCAGCACCCCTATCTGGGCATTCTTTTCAAGGCAGTCGAGAATGGGGTGGCTTTGTATTCCTCGGTCAGCAATCTGGAGCTGAATTGTGATGCGGGCGCATACATTCCATATGACATGAGAATGACGGACTTGCTCCGTCTTCATGCCTATGAGGTGGCGCCGTTCATGTACAAACATCAGTTGCACGTAGCGGACGCTGATACGGTGAGGTTTATTAACAAGGTTGACGAACAGGTGGCATTCACCGTCCAGAGTCAAGATGACACGGTGGTTCAGTATGCTGGTTCGGGTGTCGGACAGGGTGCTCTTGCTATTGATGATGCGGGGAGTGCAGAGGGTTCGGACATCACGGTTGATGCTCTGGTGACCGGATTTGCACCTTATGGAGGGTTGTATCTGCCGTTTGGGGATCGTATGATGGAATCTGAATGGTTCCCATCGGCACAGTTTGGCTCTGTGCGGCTGATTGCTACCCAGGGCAATGCTGGGGCATCGGCATCGGTGGTATTGGTACACGCACGCCCTTACTAGCATAGGGCTTTTTGGAGGGGGGTAGGGTTGTCGTGGCGACGGCGGCAACCCTATTCCGTTATAGAGAGGATATGATATGCCCTTTAAAGACATATATCAGCCTAGGTCTCGCGGAACACGAAGTTCGGCGACTTATGATGAGTTGAAACTCTTTGGGTCCTGGGAACGAGATTATCGTCATATAGATATGTTGTCGGTATGGAATGAGGATAGCGTACCGGTCTTTGTGTCTTTTTGGATCAAAGGTCCTAATCGTGAGGTGCCTTGCTTTCAGGCGGTTGTTGACGCCAACGACGAGCCTACTAGCTTTGAATGCGATTTAACTTTGGCGCCTTATCAAGCACTGTATTGTCGCCATTATAACGGCTCCGAGGGAGACGATATTTGGGCTTGGGCTTTGGGCACAGTTTTGACTGAGCTTGAGGGCGAGGCTTTGTAACATGGCTGCGGGAGAGGTGCTGCATTCATTCTCGGGGCCGTCCGGTGGCAGTAGGGATTTGGCTTGGACAGGCAAATCGTTGCTACATTGTGACTATTGGGAAAACAAGCTGTATTACCTAAATCCAGTTTCAGGCTCAGTGCGAAAGAGCTTTGATGCCCCTGGTACATCGGTTACGGGAATTGCGTGGAGTGGAGATGGAATTTGGCATTGCGATTATGATACGCATTTGATCTATTTGGTTCACCCTTTGAACGGCACGACGTTGCATAGTTTTGAGGGACCGAACAGCGCTATGTTATCGTTGAGTTGCGGACCGAGAGGGTTATGGGTAGCGGACTGGGGCACAAATGCTATTTACATGCTTGATTACGTGACGGGAGCTGAGCGAAAGGTGCTAAGTTCGCCTTATGAATCTATTACGGGGGTAGCTTGGCATCATGGAACTCTCTGGACTTGCGATTATAACGAGGGCAAGATTACCCAAATTTCGGTCGTTGATGGTTCTAAGATATCAGAATTTGATGCTGTTGGAACGGGACTAGCAGGTATTGCGTTTGGAGAAGGCAACCTTTGGTACGGTCGAGATAGTGATGCTGTGCTCCGATTAGTGCGAGTTGCATAGAGGAGCGGATATGATATTCTCGACTGAGATCACAATACCAGCTAGTACATTACCTTCAGCTCCTGAGGATACAATTTTGAGATTATCTTCAGGCTACGTTACTCACGTTTGGGTACGCTGGCAATATGGCATTGGTGACGAATCAGGTTTACGGGTGTTTTATCAAGAATTTCAGTTATGGCCTTTGTCGTTGGGCGAGTGGTTCCCGGGGTCGGCAGGGTCATTGGATTTTGAGGATTGGAAAGAGATACGCCCAGATCCTGGCACGTTGAAAATTCAAGGCTATAATGAGGCTGACGAATATGATCAGGGTGTTTGGTTCGCAGTTAACATTTTGCGGCCAACTTTGTCTCAACGCTCACATGAGCTGGTACAGTATTTGCTGAGTGAGGCTAAGTATACGAATGGGTGATTTAAAAGTTCGTGGTCAACCAGTAACGTTGGTTGCATGGAACGGGTCTGAATACGTTAACGTGGTGGCTCAATCTGACGGATCATTGCAGATTCAGTCCACATCTAGACTGGTTGGATATTCAGATCAGTTGCTGATTCATGTATTTGCTGGGGATTCGGATGCCGGAGATCACCAGCTACAATCGGAGATTGTACCTAGCGGCGAACTTTGGGTTGTAAAAGCTATCGGAGCATGGGATTGGTCAAGTGGGCTGGATTATATCGAGCTGCATATTTTTGATTCACCCGAAAGATATCGGTTTAGTCGGGTGTTGACACCCCTGGCAAATCAGATGCTATCATGGCAAGGAGAGGTGATACTGAAACCTACACAATCGCTAATCGCACATTTTGGAGGGGTTACGCTGCATGATGCGCTAGAACTAAACGCTGTAGGATATATCATGGAGGTATGACGACTGTGGAACAAGAGAGACAGACTATCACAGAGCATTTTCTGGACTTGCTAGAGCGTAGTATCATTGTGCAGAGCACCATTACTATCATGCTGGTAGCTGTCCTTTGTTACTTGTTGATTGCTGGTAAAACTATACCGGACATTCTTGTTCAGTTGACACTCTCGGTTCTAGGCTTTTGGATGGGGTCCAAGAGTACCTCTGAGGTACACAAGTCCTATGAGAAAAGAAAGGAACAATTATGATGGACAATACTACGCAAGAGCAAGTTGAACCAATTAGCTTAAATATTACGATCCGAATTGAGAGTATTGACATCAATATTCTACCCGAGATCAAGCGAATGTTGGAGCGCATGTTTGAGGGTGAGCCGGAGCCTATAATTCGCTACATTATTACTCGCCCTAGATAGATAGATTCATTGTGTGGTATTTGGCTGCTGAGTGGTTGGGGCACTTAGGATATTTGTTCCTCGACTGGTCTAACCGAATGGTTAGTCTTGGCGAGACTATTGAGGGTGTTCCCATTATAGGGGAATATCTGTATAGCATTGTGATATACTTGGATGGGCTGCTATATGATATGGCAGAGGCAGCTTTTCAGGCTAGTGGCGGGTTGGGTTCAATTGCGGTTTTTCTTGATGCGCTCGAAAATGCAGATTATGTCGCTGAGTTGATTCGACGGATATTTGGCGACTGGGATTTTCTGACTATTCAGCCGTCTTACTGGGTCCGAGAACAGCTAGCTGAGTTGTGGACCGATATCTACTGGTTTCTAGCTGATCCTTTGGGGTGGCTCAACGCATCCATTATCGATTTATTCCCTTGGCTGCCTATGCTGGAGGGGGATTTTTCAAGCTGGATCGTCGAACAGCTTGAACTGGCTTGGACCGGATTAGGCGATCTTATTATTGATCCTGCTGATGCTATTGCCCGATGGTTGCGTGCGCGCTATCCTCATCTTTACGAATTCTGGGACGATCCCACTCTTTGGCTTATGATGAGGCTTGAGTTTTTGACGGGCATACCAGTTGATGCGTGGATTGATCTCCGTTCTTGGGTGCATGACGAGATACTGAGTTTAAGGGATATATGGATAGACAACAGTCGTGACTGGATATATGAGCAGGCAGAGCAAATTCTACTGTGGGCTTGGGAAAGAGGATCATCAGAATGATTCGGATTGATGCCGGTGGGGGCAAATACGTCGAGATTCCCGAGCCTGAGCGTGCCGATTTTGCGGCAAATTTGGGCGGAGCAGTTGAATTTTCGTTAGCCAAGATCATGTACTGGACGTTAGGTCAGGCTGGTAGTGCTCTAGGTGAATTTGCGTCCGGATTTGCTATTCGATTTTTGGAGCGTATTGAGCCGCACTTTACACCTTACCTGGCACCTTTTATAGACGAGATTTTGGATATTGAGGAATTGCCCGAGAGTATGAGGGTGCTCTTGGAGGGCATCCGCAACCCCGAGCACGAGGTAGGTGCTATTTTGTCGCAGGGGCTGACTAATTCACTGATGGGCACGCTATCAGGGAATATCATGGCACCTGTTTTGGCTCCTGTAGCGCAACAAATGAATATCCTCAGTCGAGCTGCTATACCAGAGCCTGACGATGCAATTCAGGCTTGGCGTAACGGAGATATCATTCGTGAAGATATGGAAGTTATCCTAGCCAAGCATGGATTACCTGATTGGTGGCAGCGGGTGATGCTAAATCTCGCTCGGAGCCATGCAGGACTAGGCGAGATAATGCAAGCCTTTATGCGTGGTGAGATACCTGAGGATCAATTACAAGACGAATTTGAACGCTTGGGATTGACCTATGATGACCAATTGATTCTTCTCTCTGGAGCCAAAACTAGGCTCAACGACGCACAATGGATTATCGCCTGGCGACGTGGTGAAATTGAAAAAGATCAGCTCGTTGAGGAGCTGAGAAAGCTCGGATGGGTAGATGATCATATTGAATTGCTCTTGACGGTAAATGAACCTGTGCCAGGACCAGGTGATCTTATCAGCATGGCTGTCCGAGAGGCTTTTAATGAAGAAGTAGCTGCGCTATTTGGATATGACCAAGATTACCCAGTTGAGTTTGCAGAACATATGGAACAACTTGGATATAATCCTGACTGGGCGTTGCGATATTGGCGAAGTCACTGGGATTTGCCTGGCGTATCACAAGGATACGAGCTTTTTCATCGGGGCATAATTAGCCGAGAAGAGCTTGAGAATCTAATGCGCGCCTTGGATATTCCGGTCTTTTGGCGAGAGGCTCTTTTGCGAGGTTCGTATTCGACTCTCACCCGAGTAGACGTAAGGCGCATGTACGAACTGGGGGTGTTAGATCGAGAGCAGGTTTATCGTGAGTATCTCAACTATGGGTATTCTCCAACGAACGCAGAAAGAATGACTGAGTTTACGGTAAAATACGCTCAGTCTGATGGTGGTACCGCTACCGCCAACTTTCGCGATTTAACGCGCACCACTATCCTTGAGGCATATCGCAAGGGGCTAATTACCCATGAGCAGGCTGAGACTCGCCTTATGGGGCTAGATTATGACCAAGAGGATATCGATTTGCTGATATCCTTGGAAGATTGGGACAAGCTGATAGCAGATAGCTACGATCCTGAGGAAGATTTTAAAGATGATATCATGCGCATTGTGCAAGAGGGGTATAGCCGCCGGATCATTGGCGAAACCGATGCCATTAACATGTTGTCCGAGGTTGGGTATTCTGAGCAGCAAATTGCCTATCAGCTACAATCGCTCGATTTTTGGGCTATGCTAGACGATATGGATGCCGAGCTTGATACCGTGGGGAAATCATACATAGTACGTGCCACAAATCGCTCAAATGCCATAGATCGAATGAATCGACTTGGAATGCCCAGCTCCATGCAGGAAAAGATGCTGGAGCGATGGGACGTACAGCGAGAGGTTCGTGATCGGCGAGCCACCGAGGCTCAGTATCGTAAATTGTTGCTATCCGAGATCATAGGCTTAGAGGAATACAAAGAGAATCTACGAGGGCTTGGATATACCGAGTATGATATTTGGGTATACTCGGTAAATGCTGTGGGGGCTGAAGAAGCTGGTCCTAAGCCAACTGAAAGACCGATTGTCTAATCATCTATGGGAGGTTCAGAGATGCTACATAAAGAGAATTTAGACCAAATTATCCGTGCTTTTACTCGATACCGAGACCGCGCTAGGGAGGATATCATTCGTGAACAACGACGACGAGAGAGTAACGAACAAGATCAAAATTAAGAGAGATATCGTAACGTTGACGGAACAGGACCTCAAAACCAAACGAGCTTCTGAGTACGTAAAACGATGGATAGTTCGCTCACATGCTATATCGCAAGCTATCCTGCGGGTAAAAGATAAAAATGCAGGTTAAAATTCATACAAAAAACTCTTGACTTTTTCTTAATAGCCTGATATTGTGTACATACAGCTCCGGAGAGACCGTAGCAATAGCCAAAAAGGGGGCACCTCATGGCAGTTCAAAAGCACCGCAGGATTATTCGCGTTCACGTACTCCGCTATCAGCGCGCTTTTGCGCGGGTTCTGGTCACGCATAGAGATGACCGAGAATCAGTATCTGAACAAATCACTACGCAAGAGTACCAATGTTCGGGTAACCTTGCTCTGCGCTGGGCCAAAGCTGTTGAGTCCAAGATTCGATCCGGAGTTGGCACAATCCATCTTCACGATGCGGGGTGGTGCGCCACATTCTATCACTAGAATGAGTCAGAGGGGCTATGCCCCTCGACTCTGACATAGGTCTTGCCCCTGACCTTGGCAGCAGGGTTGGGGGCATAGCTAACCAATTGTCTTAAAGGGGTAAAGACATGGGCAAGACAACTCAGATTGTATCCGTTGCAGAGATTTATCGCGGACCGTTGCGAATTCCCAAGATCAGAATCACGCGTCGCAACAACGATACCGATGGGTGGCCATACACCACCAGGCAATATAGTCGCTATTCTGTCGCTAGTTGGCATCGGTTAAAGGGGGTATTGATTGATCTGTACCGCGAGGGTTTAGTGCACAAACGACATGACAGTGTGGGTGAAGTGTGGTTCGTGAAAGGGGCAAGCTAATGCCAGGCTCTCTCTTGGATTATGCAGAAAAGCAGAAAAAGGGGGTTCCCAAATCTCTTGATACCATCAGAGACGTAGACGTCGTGGTCGAGAGTTACGAACAACGAGAAGGCGATTACGGAGCTTATGCCGTAATGGACGTCGAGATGCCCAGTGGGGAGATGGTCCTCGTTCAGACTGGCGCTAACCTCGTTATGGATGCTCTACACCATGCTCAAGAGGCAAACGACTTCCCCGTCGAAGCTCGGTTCACCAAGTCTGGACGTACTTGGTTGATCGAGTGAGGTTGTTTTTTATCCTTGCCCCTATTGGTGTTAGCTGATAGGGGCATTTTATTTACGTATCATACAGGGGGCACATCATGCCGAAAACCAACCGAAACTTGCTACAGCGCAAGATTGGCTATTGCATAGCCAATCAGGATACCGTTATCGAGCACGCGCTCGACGTCAGGGCTGAGTTTCTGGAGTATTGTGAGGTTGATCCAACGGATTCAGATTACATGACCAAACTTAAAGCAGAGGCAGACAGCAACAGCAAAGCTCGATTCGTGCTGTTGTTGGAACTAGCTATGCTATCGGCAGGAAAAACCCAACAGCTCTTTGAGCAGTTTGGGAAACATGCCTGGGGGTATGTACCTGATAAGGTGGAGCGGTGGACCAATACGGGGCAACGTTACCGAGAGGAGCACCAAAAATGATCCTCTCTGATCTTGACGAGACCTTTTGGCTATATGCTTTTATGATACCTTCACAACGATGGGTAATACTGGGCATCTATCACTCGGAGCAAGCGTCGACCTATGCCGCCACTGTGATAGCAGATTCAATCAATGAGATTCTCAAGGATAAGGGGTATCGAATCATCGTTAAGCAATTCCCCTATAACATTCCTATCGCGATTGATGATGACGTGATGGTAACTATTCTGCATATGATTCAAGATGGGCTGAATTGAAGTTTATCTTGTAGAAAGGGTTATTACTATGCCCCTTGACGAATTCTCAAGGTGTGCGTTATATAAAAAATTACAGGGAAGTAATGACTTCTCTCTATATGCTATTTGCACTAACTCCCAAATCGCACGTCAAATTATCCTCTCTGTGTCGATAAACCCCGATGCTAAGTGTGAAGAATATGAGTTTGTCGGGTTATCAAGTTTAACTCTCGAAGATTATCCAGTGTTACTCTCCAGTGAGGCTATACATTTATTGGAGAGCGCACAGTTTCACCCCTGTCATGAGATAATTGACCTGGTTTAAGCCAAATGAGTGACATTTGGCGCTCTGCAACAGAAGACGAATGGCGAGCACGCGCTGAGGCTTGGGTACCTGGCATTGCAAGACAGGTAGATACAGTTACGTCCGCTGATAAGGCGTATTTATGGATGCGCAACAACAACTATTATGTTCCCCGTAAATATGTCCGTGACGTCTGGAGAGAGGTCAAGGAACAAGAAAACAATTTACCCATCATCAATCGTATGGATGATAACCAACTGATACCCCGATCCATGCATCGTAACACGTGGTCGAATATTCGTCGCAATAACAGATACGTAGTCGAGATTCGCGGACAATACACTGATACTGGAGAGGAGGCGATTCGCACCATCGCCATCGATTCTGACAAACAACTATCCATCGGAGAGATTTATGGGCAAGCTAGTGAATTTGCTCGCAATTATGGAGTTGCGCTGGCGGCTGAAGGCTTCAGAATGAATATAGCACACGCTCTGCACCGATACGGCAAAGGCTGGTCATGATGCGGATCGCTCACAAGATCACGTCTAACAAGGCTAATCAACGCCCCAGTCGTATGTTATTCGTCGACGTCGAGAGCCATCTTGTTCCCGTAGACCATATTCGTACCGAGCACCGTCTACGTCTAGGTTGGTGTTGCTATTGGCGTAGACGGAGCAGCACTCTAGACGACACTATCATCTATGAGCGATTTACCACCATACCGCAATTCTGGACCATCGTAGATCGTTTGCGGCATAAACGAGAACCTTTATACCTGGTGGCACATAACGTTAACTATGATTTTGGTGTGCTCCGCATCTTTGACAATCTACGCCTACTGGGATTCGAGTTATCGAATATCTACCTATCGGGTACCACGGCAATGGCTACCTTCAAAGATGATCCCTATAAGATCATTATGCTCGACAATTCTAACTATTTCTCAACTAGCTTGGCCAACCTAGGCGATTCAATTGGTCTAGCCAAGCTCGACACTGATCCGTTGAATGCTTCCGATAAAGAGTTGGATATCTACTGTCACCGAGACGTCGAAATAATGGTCAAAGCATGGCAAGATTACTTTATGTTTCTAGATACTCACAATCTAGGGAACTGGGCAAAAACGCTCCCCGGGCAAGCGTTCAACGCCTACCGACATAGATTTATGCACAATGACATCTATATCCATACAAACAACAAGGTCACAGAGTTGGAAAGAGCCGCCTATCACGGAGGGCGAACAACAGCCTTTTATCAAGGTGAGCTTAACAATGCCCCTCTGTACAAAGTTGACGTAAACAGTATGTATCCATTTGTCATGTTAGCCAAACCTTATCCAACCCGTCTCAAATCCGAATATCGATTTATGTCGCTAGTAGAGTTAGAACAGCTATTACCTGAACATCGAGTTATTGCGCGAGTTACGCTCAATACCAATCAGGCTGTATATCCAGTCAAAGTTAAAAATCATCTAGTGCACCCAGTAGGGCGATTCGAGACAGTTCTATGCAGCCCAGAATTGTCATATGCGTTAAATCATAGTCATATCGAAAATATCAAGGATTGTTCCGTCTATCATCAAGGCATGATCTTCTCGAATTATGTAAGATTTTTCTATGATCTAAAAGTAGAATACACGTCCAACGACAAAATAGCCTACCGAACCATGGCAAAGTTGTACCTTAACAGTCTATACGGCAAGTTCGGTCAACTTGACCATAATTGGTTCGTCGTCGACGATCCTAATCTCATATCCACCGGAGCCGATTTTTACGTCGATACTGAAACAGGCAAGCAATTCACCATCTACCCGTTTGATAACCGTGCCTGGCTATGCAGTGTCGAAGGTGAGTCATTTAACTCATTCCCCGCTATCGCTGCCCATGTAACTGCCGAAGCACGTATGTACCTATGGCAACTCATGAGCGTAGCAGGAGAGGGCAACTATTACTACGCCGACACCGATAGCCTGATAGTAAATCAAGTTGGGTTAGACAATCTCCAAGACTACATGCACGATACACGACTCGGTGCACTGAAAATCGAAGATAAAGCCCAAACGGTGAAAATCATGGCTCCCAAAACATATGCCATGGATCACTCTTGGAAACGAAAGGGGATTCCCAAAGGGGCAACATACCTCGGTAACGATACCTGGCGAATGGACCTGTTCCCCTCGTTTCGGACTCAGTGCCGATGGGCACATGGCACAAGGTTTCACACCACCAAGTCCAACAGACACCTCACCTACGTTATCCATGATGGTGAGCCAGGATACGATGGTTGGGTGCAACCTGTCCAGGCATCTGATCTGTTCCCCGATTTTGATCTAACCGACGACGATTGGTTGGCTATCCATCAGTTTACCGTCCAGATTGATCAGCTTAAAGCCAATCGACCTGTCGATAATGCTATCGTGTTCAAGTATTGGGATTACCGAAAAGGGACCTTCAAAAAAGCACGGACATCCAACGGCGAATTGGTTCCTATCGAATACTCAAATGCGGATTCAGTGGCAGATGAATTGGGGTTTGATGATCTGGCACATTTTAAAGAGGCTGTCCGTACTACCGTTCGTATCAATAGAACAGTTGCATCGCTAGAGAAAGCACGACGTAATATACGAACTCCCCACTCGTCTGAATCATCACAGGAACCTATCCCCTTCTAGCAGTTAAAACTGCA
>Ga0315538_1001987_pt1 | contig 11772 bp, 9 predicted proteins | sample SalMarSW160230MG_2_FD_203834 | JGI IMG/M metagenome (GOLD analysis project Ga0315538, IMG submission 203834) | Salt marsh sediment microbial communities from the Plum Island Ecosystem LTER, Massachusetts, United States - Salt Marsh Sediment SW1601-230 ...
GGTATCAGGCGCTATCGTACCGTTGGCACCCTGGGTCACGGTAATGGTGTAAGTATTAATGGCAAAGCTGGCAGCTATGGTGTGGTTAGCAGTAACATTATTAAAGGTGTAGCTGGTTACCGCTCCTACTGAGGAGCCATCTACCAGCACATCGGCAATATGGTAGCCGGTGCTGGGGGTGATGGTGAAGGCCTGGTCTGCACCATAGTTAACAATAACCGCGCCGGAAGGTGATATCGAACCACCGGCTCCGGCACTGGCGGTGATGGTGTAGGTTACCACCGTAGTGAAGCTCCAGGCGGTCTTGTCAGAGATACCGGCATAAGCGTTCGGTGTTGGCGTAGCGGTGTCGATCAGGACACCGCTGGCCATCGTGACATAGTAGCCGGTGTTGTAGTCGAGATCAGCCGGGTTGATGGTGACCGTATCGTCGGTTACCGTGGTGGTGGATATAACGACCGAGGTGACGTCGATGGTCTGGACGGTGGTGTCATCACTGGTCTTCTTGATCAGGATATTGCCGGTGCCCTTGGCCATGCCCTCATTGAATTTAAGCACCAGGTCGCTGTCGATGGCCACACCTGTGGCATCGTCAGCCGGACTGTAGGTGCTGACCAAAGGCGCTGTGGTATCGGACTGGATCGTAGTGAAGCTCCAGGCAGTCTTGTCAGAGATACCGGCATAAGCGTTCGGTGTTGGCGTAGCGGTGTCGATCAGGACACCGCTGGCCATCGTGACATAGTAGCCGGTGTTGTAGTCGAGATCAGCCGGGTTGATGGTGACCGTATCGTCGGTTACCGTGGTGGTGGATATAACGACCGAGGTGACGTCGATGGTCTGGACGGTGGTGTCATCACTGGTCTTCTTGATCAGGATATTGCCGGTGCCCTTGGCCATGCCCTCATTGAATTTAAGCACCAGGTCGCTGTCGATGGCCACACCTGTGGCATCGTCAGCCGGACTGTAGGTGCTGACCAAAGGCGCTGTGGTATCGGCCGCCTCTCCCACCGCAAAATCGCTAAGGGAATCCATTCCCGTTGCCTGTATGCTCGTATCTGTTTTTGTGCCGACAGTCGGATATGTCCACTCGTCGTTGTATTCACCCACGATGAAGTTAGCAGGGGTAGCGCTACCGTCGATATCGCCTGGGTTGAAGTTGAATGTCACGCTGTAGTTATCAAATGTAATTCCGGAGTTAGTGAAGCTCCAGTATACATTAACATCCTTGCTTGAATTGATAGTAGATGTTCCGATGTTAGGCTGTTCGCCCGCTGTCGCCTTTACGGTCAGGTTTCCCTCAACTGTGACATTACCGAATGCCACATCCACAGGATTATAGTTAGTTGCGCCGACCTCGAAAGTTCGTGATGTAGCGCCGGCCGTCACATATTTCTGTAAATTGCCAAAAACATAGTTACTGCTGCTACCACCGGAAACGCTGCCGCTTGAACCGATTATGACTGTATTGGCATCGGTAGTAATCTTACCGCTGGTCAAGGTGAGCGTGCCGTTTACAGTTGCATTACCACCAAGCGTGACACCATTCGCATTATTAATCTTGAGACCGCCGTAAGTAAGCGCGCTGACTGTTTGCGCTGCACTTCCTACATATGCAGCAGTCAAATTCGTCAATGTCTTATTACTAATCGTGTATTGCGAGCTTAAATCTGCGGTAGCTTCAGTACGAGTTACATTCACAGTGCCGTTTCCAGCCAGGGTACCAGCTCCACTGATGACCACGGCGGCAGCAGGATTCAACACCGCACTGGAATCAACTGTTAGAGTTCCTCCAACACTGAAATTTGTGTTAGCCGAGACGGCAGCACTTGTATTGGAAATGGTCAGATTGTTGAATGCCGTTGTTGTAGCTCCACCGATGGCTTGACCTGCAGTGCCGTTTAGCGTAATTGTGCTTCCTGTAGCTGTAAATGTGCCGCTGTTTGAGAAGTCCCCACCAATGGTATGAGTATAAGCTCCTGTCGTAAATGAAGTGCCTGACCCAACAGTAAAGCTGCCAGTGGTATTTATGGCAGCACCTGCGGTGGCAGAGGCGGCCCCAGACATGGAGAAATTCCCGCTTATGCTCAATGCTGTGTCCGGCATGGTCTTGGTCCCAGTGCCGCTGAGGATAAGGTTATCGTAGCCTGGAGTCGCTCCGTTTGGATTCAATACTGTCTGAGCTGCACCATTATACTCGACGGTAGTACCCGCTAGCTGCGCGGCACGCCATGTTCCATTATTGGTCATCGTCCCGCCAATCCGCATGGTACCAACGATTCCCATCGTCAACTCTGCGCCGGTATCAATCGTCACATTGTAGAAATCAGTTACACCGGAGACAGTGGCGGCGTTAGTGAAAACCACCGTGCCTGTGCCGGCATTAAATGTACCCCCGTTGTTGCTCCACGCGCCGCTACCACCAGAGATGGTAACTGTGGAGGAGTCCGCTGAGTTTAAAATTCCGCCACTTTCGATTGTCAGTCTTCCGACTGCAAGAGCTGGGTTTAATGTCGGGTCATTGGGGGTTGTCGAAGCATCAGGAATTACGACATCGGTCAAGTCTGATGGAACACCGGGTATATCGGGGTTGTTAGTCCAGTTATCCGGGTTTCCCCATTCTGTACTAGCTGAGCCATCCCAGGTAGAGTTTGCGAGTTTAGTATCACCAAGTGTCCCGCTTCTTTCTCCAAAGGTTGTTTGCAAAAGTGATACATCATACAATGTTCCAACCCAGTTGTTCGTCTCGTCATAATTTAACCTGCCGTATTCTATCTCCGTCCCCGGTGTAAAAGGAGTTTCACAGACAAATGAAACCAAATCATTTTCTGTATTACCATTAAGTTCGGAGTCAAGGTAGTGCAAGTTTATAGTCACAAAACTGTTGATTCCTCCGGTCCGGATTATATTGTAAGTCCTCAGGACAGCATCCGTTTTCCACGCTGGCGCCGAGCCGATGCTGATTTTTACGCTGATATCAGTCGGTAATATTCCCACATCCCGAAAGTTCACTGTTGTGTACTGATTTCCAAAGGTATATGAAGTGGCGGCAACCAGGGTTGTTCGTTTAACAATCCCGGTCACGTCTCCTACCCCTGTGGTAGTGGCTGTTGCACCCATGTTGATGGTGAAGGTACTCATATCAAGGGCACCTTTCGTAGCTGATGGGTTAGCGCTTGACAGGTTTAGTGCTTCGGTAACGGTTAAGTTGCCACCGGCGGTAACTCCATTACTGTTGTTGATTGTCAGATTCGGCACTCCAGCCACCGGAAATTCTGCGCCCGTTGTTTGAGCAGCGCTTCCCTTGTATTGCAGCGTAGCCGCCGCACCGTATGTCGGGGCTGCAGAGACGGTGGCAGTTCCCTCCATGGAAAGAGTGCCGCTAACTTGTGAACTAATGGTATAAGCCTGGCCTGTAACTGTCACTAAGGCAGTGGTGGAAATAGTCAAATAAGTATTATCTGTTACCGCAGAAACAACATACGTATTTGCGCCTATGGTGATTTCGGCACCTACCCCAAGCTCACTGGAAAATAAAGTGCCGGTGCCTGTTACTGTAGCATTGCCATTGGTAGTTGCTACCGTGCCTGTTCCTGTAAAGGATGAGGTTTTCGTACCACTTCCCGAAAGTGTAAGGTTGCCGTATGAAAAGCCATATACCGTCTGGTTTGTGCCGTAGTATTCTACGGTACTCGTGGAATCAATTGAGTAGGCGCTATACTGGCTCGGAAGAGTATTAGTGCCGCCGATCTTCAATGTGGCGCCAGCGGCCACTGACAGCGTACCCCTATCGATATGGTTTTGGTCTGCCGTATAAATCGACAAGTCAAGGGTACCTTGGGAGATCGTTAGATCACCGTCTCTAAGAAAAAGGGTGCTGCCCAGCGCGGCTGTTCCGCTGGATTTGTTGACGATAAGGCTTCTTAGCACATTTTTAGTTTCTAATGCTGTACCAGTCACTGTTTGATCGCCGGTACCGTTGAGAGTCAGAACAAGCCGGTTGTTCTTCGACATCGAGCCGGCGAAACTGTAATTGCCAGTAAGATTAATATTAGTAGGGTTTCCGTCTATTGTTATAGCGCCGTCACCGCTAAGATTACCATTGATGGTAAGCGTATCGTAGTCATTGGTCGATGCCAGAGTTCCGGTAATAGTTAGCCCGGCGCAAGTCTGAGTAGTGCCAGTGAATGTAACAATGTGACCGCTTGCGATAGTAACTACATCGCCCGGCCCAACTCCTTGCATGTTATAGGCGATATTGGTGTTGTTCGAGGCCGCATTCGCTGCTAAGGTCAAATTGGTGTCGTCTGTGATGGAAGCAACCGTCCCAATAGCAACATTGCCTGTGGTCTTGACGATGTTGCCGACATTTATCTCTGTCGTGAATGCAGTTCCACTACCGGTTACTACACTAGAATCACTCAAGGTCGTTATGGTGCCCGCACGGGGTGTGTTTGGCCATGCAGTGGCTTGCCATGTACCAGTCCCGGTGCTGGTTATATTAGCCGCCAGAGCTGGAGTAGCCATTGGCCCTAACCCTGCCAGGCTGAAGCTCACCACCAGCACCACGGCAAACATAAGATTAAAAATCTTCTTTTTCATTTTCTCCTTGGTAACCTCTACCTTTTAGGTAGCTACTTGACGTAACCACCGAAGTGGTAATACTAAAGTAATAGTACCAAAGTAAGGTAAATATTCAAGTAAAAATGGGTAAATAAATGGTAAACGTTTGGTAAATAAATGGTAAATATTTTAATAACAGCGGTCAGCTAGGCAGATAACGGCTTAACAAACTTATAACCCACGCCTCGCTCGCTGATAAGGAGTTGAGGGTTAGCCGGGTCTACCTCCAGTTTATTGCGCAGGCGTTGGATATAAACCTTGAGGTACTCAGGGGAATCTGTATATTCTTCCCCCCATACCTTCTCCAGCAGTGCCCGCTGGGTAAGCACGGTGCCTTCGTTCAGTACTAGATAATGGAGCAGCTCATATTCAGTAGGGGTCAGGCTTACCGTCTGTTCGTTAATGGTCACGGTTCGAGTGGCAAAATCGATGCTCAGCCCCGGGGCATGGAAGGGCTTTTCTTCAGTTCCAGGTTTTGCCATATGAGCCCGGCGGAGGACAGCGTGTACTCGTGCCAGAAGCTCCATGTGGCTAAAGGGCTTAGTAATGTAATCATCAGCCCCCAGTTCTAACCCTTTTACCCTGTCTATTTCATCGCCTCTTGCCGTAACGATAATAATCGGCACATTAGATAAAGAGCGAATACCCTTAAGTACTTCAAGGCCATCCATATCAGGCAGACCGAGGTCGAGGATGATGACATCTGGGGACTCGGTCTCAGCCAGAATTAATCCCTTGCTTCCTTCAGCAGTGGATATTACTTCGACCCCGGGCCAGCGTAGCTCAAAACACAAAGAGAAAGTTTCAACAATATCTGGAGCATCCTCGATTATCAACGCCTTCAAGGTGACTCTCCGTTAGACAAATTATTAGTCCCTCCCTGGCTACTGGCTTGTACACCTTCTTCCTCCTGCTCAGCAACAGCTAGAGAAAAGGAGAAGGTGCTACCCTTCCCCAACTCACTCTCCACCCACATCTTGCCCCCCTGCAATTCCACCAATTGTTTACTCAAGGCAAGTCCTAAGCCTGAGCCGGGGGAACGCTGCCTATCTGCCTCAATTCGATAGTAGGGCATAAATATTCGTGCCTGCTCTTCCTTGGAAATGCCAGGACCATTATCCTTTACCTCCACTACAAGCTCAGCCCCTTTCCTTATTAGCCCGAGTTGTATTTCGCTGCCTTCCCCGGAGAATTTGATAGCGTTGTTCAAAAGGTTAAGCAGCACCTGCTCCACGCGCTGCCTATCTGCGTTGACCATAGGCGCTGAGTGCGGCATATTCAGAGTCAAGGTTTGATGCTTTTCAGCAGCGACAGGCAACAATTCATTGGCTATATTCTGCAGTACCACCCGCATGTCTAAGAGCTCCAAATTCATCTTAAAGCCCAGGCTTCCCATCCTAGCTATGTCTAGAAGCTCAGTTAGCCTAGCCTCAAGCTTCTTGGTAGCACTGAGTATGTTTTCAGTCAGTCTTACCCGCGGGCTTTGTCTCTCCTTCTTGAGCTCTTCAAGCAATAACCCTCCCGAGGCAACAATAGAGGTAAGAGGTGTTTTGAGTTCGTGAGCCAGGGCATTGATAAACTGTAGTCTCTCTGCCTCCTTCTTCTCTAGTAGGAGGATCGTATCAGCAATGTTCTCTTTAAGGGACTTTTCTAGTTGATAGAGACGGGCATTATCAATGGCACCAGATATCTGGGCAGACAACTGCTCCAGCACTTCCTTGTGCCACTCATTGTAGGTATCAAGTTTGGAGCTGGTGAGGTTAAGGCTGCCAAAGACCTCTCCTTCCGCCATAAGAGGTACCCTGATAGCCGACCTCAAACCGCTCTTCAGGTGAAGCTCATCCACAGGGAACCTTCGCTCTTTAAGGGAGTCATTTTCAATGTTTGTTTGCTTATGTTGGATAAGCCACTGGAGAACCGAGTCTTCCAAAGGAATGGTTTTTCCAGCATCAAGCTCAGTTGGCATGGTGGAGGAGACAGCTAAGAACCTTACCTTGTCTCCCTCTCTTAAACCGATGGAGATACGATCAAATGGCACTAGCTTTTTAAGCTCCTGGGCGAAGCTTTCATATACCTGGGTAATATCGGCATCGGAGGTAATAATTCTGGTAAGATGACTAATAGACTGGAGCAGCTCCTGGCGACGCTTATTTTCCTCATATAGCCTGGCATTTTCTATGGGGCTGGCAATTTGCTTGGCAACATGCTCCAGCAGGGAAAGCTCTCTCTCCCCGTAGGCATTAGGGCGACGTGAGGCTATGATCAAAGCACCAAAGACTTCATTCTTGAGTATTAAAGGTAGATAAATAATAGACTTCACTCCTTGTTTTAGATGATGTTTGCCAGTCCAGAATTTCCTTTCTTTGGAGAGGTCAGGCTCTATTAAGGTTTGTTTATGCCTGGCTACCCATTGAGTGGCTGTGCCCTCCAGGGGTATGACCTCACCTTGCCGCCAAAGTGAGCCAATTTTGGTTGACAGGGCAAAGAAACGAAGCTTATCCCCCTCGATTAAAATGATGGTAGCCCAATCCACATCCACAACCCGTCTTAATTCCTCGATGAAGCTCTCGTTGACCTGGTTAATGTCAAGGCTTGAGGCAATGATTCTGTTTAGCTTGTTGATGAAGGCCAACTCGTCTCGAGCTCTTTTTAGCTCTTCGATCTCAGACTGAGTATCACTAGCCTTGGTGGTAATTCCAGTTAGAGGTGCTTCTCTATGAGAGCTCTTTTTAGACATGGTAGCCTCTTGTTAATACCCCTTTCTTTTATCAGCCTTCTTGCCGGAGATGTCCAGCATCGGGCTTGGATAGGTCTGTGTAACCTTACAACCGCTTGGTCGAAATACTACAACTAAATATTGTTTTAGTTGTATTTTCATAGCTACGTAATACATCTTCTCCGGATAGTGGCCAATCAGGCTCACTATCTATTTTTATGCTCTAACGTGTACCATCCACCGTGGCACGACGTGAAATCCCTGTTTACCGTGGTAACTAAAACAATATTATGAGAGCGTCACTCTGTCGACGAATATTATCTCTTGCCCGATTGTCTAGTATATCTTCAATCATAGTTCGCCCCAATGCGCAGTAAAAAGTGCCCCGGCTAGCAACCCCGATAGCCATCAAGTGAGGCATCATAACAAGCTGTAAAGTCCAGCCAGGTATGCCAAGAAGCTGGCCCCGTTCAGCAGCACTACGACTGACATCCCTATGTTTAGCCACAGCAGAAGTCTTGGCTTACTAAGCTGAATCAGGGCAAGCGAAACTGCCAAAGCTAGCAGCCCCTTAACTAGCATATTCGAGTTAAAGGAGGCTGACCACCAAAATGCCTCAACGCCTCCGCGGTGTAATAGCTGGGTTGTCAACCAGGCATCAACTCCATTGAGGCACACAAACACTATCGCGCTTGGGTAGAATATTCGCTGGTACACCATATAACCTCTCCTGCGCTTGGTTAGCGCTTCCCTAGCATCTGCCAGCGATTTTCTCTGATCTTTGGTAGCCTAGCCTGAGGTAAAATATACCCTGTTTTCCAACTCCTACCTTCCCCTTTTTTAATCAAGAAAAAACCGACCCCTTGGGTCGGTTTCACTATTGGCTCTGCACCAGTCAAGTGACCAAAATTACAACTGGTACCTCATCGCCCCCCTGCTTACGGCTATTTATCAAGCATTAGCGCATTGTTGAATTGTAAATTTTACCTTCCCCTTATCTCCCTTCTTCTAAACAAAGGATTTGCGCCTTGTTTATAGCTACAAAGTTCACCGCCGACTCGCTGCTACCTCCTGAGGAAGCTATTTGAACATTTGTGAGAGCTAAGAACCTTTCTCCCGTGTTTAACACGTCGGATGGGTGCTGACCTTTAGCACAATGCATCTGGCCGGTTAAGGTGTAAAGCGGCATATAGAGCCTTACAGCTGCAGGTGACTTACTGACAAAGGGATACAGCTTATGCCCAACTTCGCCACCAGGCCCCTGAGTTTGGCCATCCTCAATCTCTCTGGCAAAGAGGATATTAGCCCTGTTAATGTAGGCAGATTGCAGTGTCACCTTTGTTCCGTCTGAGGAACATAATTCAGCCTCGCTGATCTGTAAGAATCCCCCTTTGGCGCGTAGTGCCCCTCTCAGTACACCGTTGAGGATATCTAGGAGCCGTTGCTTGGGCAGGACATCAATATATCCGTCAAGAATATGGGCAGACGTATAGAGTCGTACCTTCATCCTTCCTGCTGTCTTAGCCATGGGGTCGCTCTCCTACTTTAATTTTAGGGGCCACCGTCGGGTGCTCCAGTATATCCTCAATCATAGTTATAGTATTCTCATCAACCCAGGGTATTTCCTGCGGACGCATTCGCTATATCCTTGGCGCTGTCTCCAGAATTTTTATTGGGCAGCGCCTTGGCTATGCTCTTCAAGATGGAGAGGATGGTGACAACAGCCCGCTGCACCTCCACTGGCTCCTGTGACAGCGTCGTGGCCACATAGGGGTCCAGTTGCCCAATCCGAGCCTTGCTCTCAGCTTCACTGGAAGGCTGGGGAGACAGGTAGCCGGCTAGAGTAAATAGCTCGTTCTCACTGGCGCCTAAAGGCTGAGCAATCTTACGCAGAATACGGGCTGAGGGGAAACGCTCCCCCCTTTCTATCCGCCCAAGGTGTGACGCGGACACCCCCGAAGCAGCAGCCAGCTCCTGCAGCGTCAGCGGCACCATGACCCTTCGTTGCTTGAGTATCTTACCTAGGCCGTTCTTCATTTTCTCCTCCCTTAGAGTCGGGGGTTGACTTAGGCTGGCAAACCCTACTAACATATTCCAGGCCATCGTCTGCGTTCTGCCCCAATACTCCCATTAACTTTTCTAGCACAACAGCATCGGCTTCAGTAATTGACAACATCACTTGGTCAGCGATCCCCTTTACTACCGATATGATCTGTGGCAGCATACCTCTCCCCTTATCCGTCAGTGTGACATTGACAAACTTTCTGTTTCTATCACTGCGCTCGGTCACAACAAATCCATCTCGCGCCAAGCGCTGTACTAATGTAGTAATATCGTTCCGCTTCCTGAACGTCCGATTCGCTATCTCAGAAGGAGTCATCATCCCCCCATTGGCGGCTATAATATGTAGCACCATATATTTTATGAAAGAGAAACCTGTTTCACGCAGACGAGCGTCCGCATACTTCATTACTTTATCGGCAGATTTCACGAATATCATATAGCCTCGAAGAATATTGTCGGCTTGGTATATCTCCATTAAATTTTGTGTTCCCATTTGCCACCTTTACATTCTGCGTAGATCGTTACTCAATTTCCCTTTCCTCCCTTGAGAATGGCAACCACATCCTCCCGCCGGAACCTCCTGTCACCCCGGGAGTTAATACGGTATGTCTTTAGCCTTCCCAGATTGCTCCAGCGCCTCACCGTGTTAATATGCAGATTGAGAAGCTGGGCTACCTCACGTCCTGTCAGCATACCGTCGGGGGCAGGGGTAGGTTTTTGTTGTGCAGGGTTCTCATTGAGAATCTGCCTCACCCGCTCCTTGCTTATCCCGAATCTGCTCCCGATTTTTTCGTAAGTTTGGCCAGCCTTTCTGAGCTTAACTATCTCATCATGCCTAGCCTCAGGCGGCATGCTCAATGCGTTTCTAACTATCTCATCACGCCCAGCCTCAGGCGATTCTAAATTACCCTTCGCTCCTAAGTCACTCTTGCTATCTGTCATTTCGCTTCCATCTGGAACAACATAAAAGAGGTCATCGAACTTATACCCGGGGAAGGCCTTTAGCGCCCCGATGATGAACATCTCATTGATGTGGCGCTTACCTCGTCGTACCCGGTAAACCTGGGTAAGTGAAACTCCCATAGCTTGAGCTAACCCTTTTAGGTTCTCATACTTCCCGTTGGATAATGCAAAAACCCGTGTCTTCAGTTTCATAGCCCCTAGCACCCTCAGTTTCCCCTGGCAGAGCCCGCCACATTTACCTCCTGAAGTCACCCACAAGTTTGTACACACCGAAGGCGAAGATAAGCAACAACATCGCCGTCTCCAGGCTTAAGATTATTATGTTTGGCTCCTGGATCAAGTGCTGACCGTAACGCCAGATATTGGAGAAGTGCCACAGCAGAGCAGCACTCATTCCAATTACTAGCGAGCTGCCAATTACCTCCTTCGTACCAAGCCTCACAATTCTTGCATGAAGATGATTTGTTCCTTGTTCACAGCTCCAAAGCTCACCCCGGACTCACTTTCGCCTTCCGCGGGACATATGTCGACATTTGTTAGCGGTAGGAACCTCGGCCCTGAGTTCAGCATATCCCGTAGGCGCCGGTTTTTGGCATAGTGCATCCGGCCAGTCAGAGTGAAGAATGGCATGATGAGCTTTATTGGTGTAGATAGCTTGTCTACAAAGGGATATCGTCTAGGTACAACCTCGCCACCAAGTCCCTTGGTTTCCTCACCCCCAACTTCCTTTATAAACAGAATCTTAGCCTTGTTAAGGTAGGCATTTTGGACTGTAACCTCGCTTCCGTCTAAAGAACTGATTCTGGCTTCGCTGACTAGCAAGAACTCCTCGTCTACACGCAACTCGCCAAGGGGAACGCCATTGAGGACGTCCAGAAGCCTTCGCCGAAGAGGAACATCAATATATCCGGTACACACCGGGGCGACCGTGTATATTTTTACCTCCACCCGTTTCACCTCTGGCGCTGAAGCTTGAGCTTTAGGTACTTCCGTTTCCATCTCCACCCCCTTGTGAATATACCTTCTCATATGCTACTCTCCTTCTAACTAGCTAACTAGCAAGATAGGGCATCGCATATAATCCTCTAGTGCTAGCGTGCTTCCGCCGCCCAAAATATTATCGTCCCACTCTCACCAACCCCGGGGTAACTCTCAAGAACAGGCAACGTGACATCAATCTCTTGATGGCCGTCCCTTTTGATAGTGGCATTAAACGAACTCCACGGTTCGCCATCCAACTTGAGTCCGTCCCCATAGAGACCGTTAACGCGGCAGGTGACTGACAAGTCCCATGCGCCGGTGTTGGTTATGGTTACCGTGTGCGGCCCACCTGTGTCGAAATCTATGCTGCCGGGGTCAACCGTAAAGTCTAATGCCGGTATGATGTAGGTCTCTAAGGTTACCTCTTC
>Ga0315538_1001988_pt1 | contig 11770 bp, 9 predicted proteins | sample SalMarSW160230MG_2_FD_203834 | JGI IMG/M metagenome (GOLD analysis project Ga0315538, IMG submission 203834) | Salt marsh sediment microbial communities from the Plum Island Ecosystem LTER, Massachusetts, United States - Salt Marsh Sediment SW1601-230 ...
CGGGCAGCTCACCAAAATTTATCGAGTTGCCATCGCTGAAGATGAGCTTACCGGCGGTAACCTGGTCGGCGTGTGTGTTAGGCCTGTCAAAAAGCCAGATGCGATTAATAATTTGTGGTTTATCCCAATTCAATCGCAGCGTTGCCGATGTCTTTTCGCCGTCAGCAGCCCATTCGGCTGATATGTCTTCAGGGTAGCCGCCAACTATGCCATCAATGGCTGCCTCAGCGGTGTAGCCTTTGTAGGTTGATGAGGCAGTTACCGTAGCTTTTCGAGCGATGTTGCTATTGCTCTTAAGCGGGTCTTTCTGCTGCTTTTGGTTCTGCTTTTTTTCGTACTGTCGGTACACCGTTGGATTCAGCAGTTTGACCTGTTGCAGGACCAGGCCGTAGCGACTGCCCGGTGGTTTGGCCTTGAATCGGATGTTATTCCAGCCCTGACTGAAGTTGCCTGAATAGCACAGCCAAAGCGTATACCCGTCTTTGCTGATGAATTTTGAGGGGAAATTGAGGAAATAACCCTGTTCGCCGAACTCTTTCATATATGTTACGAGCTTCCATGGGCCTGTAATCCTATCGGATTCAAGGATATAAGAATTCATCTTTGCGACCGTCGGCCAACCATCCGTTACGCACATCAAGTATTTCTTGAGAGGTGCGTTATAGGTAATTGTGACGCAGCCCATATTATTGTTCCATTCCAGCAGTGGCTTTATATCTTCAAAATCATACGACCAGGCGGGATTGCCCATATTATCGTATCCGGCTAAGTATTCATATTTGGATTCGTCGTTGATGTTTTGAATGCTTGGTTTGACTCGCGTAAGGTAAATCTGGTCTCCGGATATCCAACTCAAGTTGGCATATCGAGGCTTTGGGTCGTTTTCTTCAGCTCCATAACCGACCAGGTAAGCTTTACCATCTGGTGAATGCTCCATATTTTTTCCGAAGTCGACGAATTTTGGTGAGCCGATTTTTAGCGGACCCATAAATTTTGCGGGTTCAGGAAAGAGGGGCTTGGTTGGTGTGTGTGGGGAGTCTGTCCAGGTCTTGCCATAGTCGGTTGAGATTCGGAATCCCGGAATGGGGCCTAATACCGGCCAATTCCATCTCATTCCATCGTGCATGACGCTTCCAGCAGGGCCTAAACAATAAGTGCCGTAGTACCAAACGCCATTGTGAACGAGACTTCCGCACGGATAGCGTCCCTGGTAGGGATGCGGGTCGCCTTTAGTCGTGCCGAGGGCCTTGATTTTGAGATTGAGCGGGTCGTTGCCAATCATTACGGCCTGGCCGGTGGTTGCGTTACGGCCACCGGAGCTGGATCCCATTCCATCGGTTTGTCCGTCGGTCCATGGGGAATACAGATTGTCGTCTGTGGCCCAGGAAGGATACCACGTGTCCGCTGCTCGATAGTCGCTATGAACGCCCGTAAATAATATACCGACGAGTTCTTTGGATTGCTCGAAGGGAATGTCATCGGGAGGCTCTGAGGGCCAAAGCGATGGTCCGGACTTTGGCGTATACTTGACGATTCTCTCATTTGCAAAGATAGTGCTTGATAAAACAACTATCAGTAAGCCGGTAAGCAGCAATGTGCCGGCTTTTGCTGCTGTGGTAATTGCTGTTTTCATATTTTCTCTCCTCCGAAATGGTCGTTAAGTAAACAATGCTTCCACGAATGTCTCCGGATTGAACTCTGCGATATCTTCCGGTTTTTCGCCGAGGCCGACGAATTTTACCGGTATGTCGAGCTGGTCTTTAATAGCGATGACTATTCCACCTCGTGCGGTGCCGTCCAGTTTTGCCAGGAATATTCCTGTTACGTTAATTGCTTCTGTAAACATCTGTGCCTGGATGATGGCATTCTGGCCTGTAGTGGCATCGAGGACCAGCAAGACTTCATTCGGGGTGCCGGGGATTTTTCGGGCCACTACGTCGCGAATCTTGGTCAACTGCTGCATCAGGTATTTTTTTGTATGCAATCGGCCGGCTGTGTCAATAATCAGGATATCTGTGTTTCTTGCGACAGCGGCTTCACAGGCATCGAAAGCAACTGCAGCCGGGTCGCTGCCGGTTTTGTGTTTTACGATTTGGACGCCGATGCGCTCGGCCCAGATGCTTAACTGTTCTACGGCGGCGGCACGGAACGTGTCGCAGGCAGCGAGAAGAACCGTTTTGTTATTCTGAGTTAAAATATAGGCAAGCTTGGCGATACTTGTGGTTTTACCGGTTCCGTTGACACCGGCGACCAGGATGACGGTAGGGGGAGTTTGAGCGAGAAGTAATTGTCTGTCGCGGTCCGGCCAATAGCTTTTGATATGCTCCTTGAGAAACGGCAGTATTTCGTCTGTCGTTGCGATTTGCCTGCTGCGGTATGCTTCACGCAGACCGGATATGAGCTTGTCTGTCGTTTCTACGCCGATATCGTCGCTTATCAGCGTTTCTTCCAGCTCATCGAGCAGGGCTTCATCGATATTTCTGCCCAGAGTTAGTACTGACGAAAGCGAAGAGGTAATTTTATCGCGTGTTTTGCCAAGACGGTCTTTGAAATATCCTGCTGTCTTAGTGAATATTCCCATAACTGTTTCCTTAAAACAGCGTATAGCGTATATAAAATAGTGATGGGCGTAAAGCGAAAACCGTTGAAACTAAAATTACCCAGTTTTACTTTTGTCGCTATCGGTCTTTAACTTCTTATGGTGACAATCTGTTTGTCTATATGTTGAAATTTGCATTTTTTTGATTTTTTCTTCAAGTTTGTTTTGACAAACCGGAAGAAACACGTAATATTTTATATGTATGTAGAGCATGGGCAGAGGGGTTGATTTGTTTTTGCCCTCGTAAAAGTTTCTAACAAGGATGTTTCTGATGGTCAGTTGTTGTTTGCATAGAGTTCGGATTAGTTAGGTCTTTCACAAAGGAGGGTGGTCTTGGCAGCCCGGGAAGTTGAAGACATTTTCGCTGATATTCTTGACCGTGCAAAAGCTCTTGACCCAGCCAGTGTGCGGAGGTGGTTTGAGAAGTTAACAGTTATTCAGCTTAGCGGAGGTTCGCTCGAGATTGGTTGTCCTGATGAGGCAACTGCTCAATTCTTATGCGACAACTGCAAAGACAACTTTACCCGAGCCGCACAGCAAATAACCGGCCGTCTTGTTACAGTGGAATTCAACGTTGTTCCCCCTGGCGATACCGGCCGTGGCTCTAAGCGAAGCGTTCTCGGTCCTAAACTTCATCCTGATTATACATTTGATGATTTTGTAGTTGGGCCGAGTAACCGGCTTGGGCACGCAAGCTGTGTTGCGGTGAGTCATTCGTTGGGTAATACTTACAATCCGCTTTTTCTCTACGGCAGTTCCGGCCTGGGAAAGACTCACCTTTTGCACGCCGTCTGCCATGAAGTGAAACAGAAACTTGATAATGTGGTCATTCAGTTTTTGAGCTGTGAAGATTTTGTCAACAGATTCATAAGAGCGATAGAGACGGGGAATTTGGCAGGCTTTCAAAGCCAGTTTCGTACTGTCGATGCACTGGTTATCGACGATGTTCAGTTTCTGCGAGAGCGAGAGCAGAGCCAGGAAGAGTTCTTCCACAACTTTAATGCCCTTTACAACAATGGTAAGCAAATCATCCTTAGTGCCGACAGCCCACCCGGCAAGATTCCTTCACTTGAAGAACGTCTTATCAGCCGATTTAACTGGGGCCTGGTCGCCAGAATCGACCCGCCCAGCTACGAGACCAGGGTTGCTATAGTGCAAAAGAAGGCCCACGTTCGTGCTATAAATATATCCGATGAAATAGCTGAATATATTGCCCATAAAGTACAAGCAAATATCAGGGAGCTGGAAGGCGCATTGACAACTCTCTATGCCGTGGCAACTACTACGGGCAAGCTGATTACACTTGAGCTGGCTCAGATAGCTCTGGAAGGTCAAATTGAGTCAGCGGCCAGGCATATCAGTATTACTGATATTATCGATGTGGTCACCAGGTATTTCGACGTTCGTCTTGCGGATTTGCAGAGCAAGAGACGCAGTCAAAGCATCACTATGCCCCGCCAGATTTGCATGTATTTGGCGAGAAATCTAACTAAACACAGCCTCGAAGAAATAGGTGGACATTTGGGCGGCCGAGACCATACGACCGTTATGCACGCGTGCAGTAAGATTAGCGAGGCTGAGCGCAGCGACAAACAAATGAATGTATTACTGGCTGAACTAACCAAACAAATTACGAAAGTCCCAACGACACAAATTCCTCAGCATTAACGAATTAATCCACGTGATTGGCGGTTATTGGATACGGGCTTGTATCAGGTACTATATGAGGCAAAAAAGAATTGTGTGAGCAAAAAAGTTGTTTGGACTAACCGAGTGATGGCAAATAAAAAAGGCTGTGATAAAGCTCACAGCCTTTGAATTTCATAATCTATGATACCAATCTATTGTCTGCGTTTTCTTAACAAAGCCAATGAACCTAAACCGAGCAGGAGTATCGTAGCCGGCTCTGGAATCTGGCCATAGAATTGGAACGTTTCAGACAGATATCCTGTGCCGTTGGTACCGCCAGTTACTGAAAAAGACTTACGAACATATATCATGTTTAATGGGTCGAATTCAGTGTAAGCACTGATAAAGGCATCGCCGTCACCTTCCTGCTTGGAGGTGCTTAATGATGAACCCAGTAGGCTTCCACCTGGGAACTGACCATCCCAGACAGTTTCGCCGCCATTGACAACACCAGTACCCGTGGTAAATGCTCCAAGAAGATACAACGAGACATCCTCTATTGAAAAGGCATCGGGCACAACAGATACAGTGAAATTAAGACTTGGAACGGTTATTATCTGGTCGGAGCCAGCCTGCCAAGAGAGCAGGAAACGTAAACCGTAATCGCCGCTTACGTCGTCTCGGCCGCCCTGTATAAAAACCGTATCAGCGCTCGGATCGATCGCACCTCCGCTTCCAAAACCGAACACCTCAAAGTCAGCAATTATTAAGTCCCCGAACGCCAATCCGCCAGCTGGCAGAGAACTGATCGGGACCGGGTTACCAGTTATAGGAACCCAAACTGCTTGCGCGGAACTTGCAAGTAGAATGCTAATTGAAAGACTAAGGAAAAATAACGTTGACTTCTTTGTGCTCCTCCGGTTGCTTTTCATAATTTCACCCAATTCCTTTTCCTCAAAACAATACGTCACTGTTTTCCAAAGGGATTGATAGGCGTATATACACCTTCGCACCCTCTCTAATAAACTATATTGTACAGTGGGGACAGCAGCAGAGTCAACAAAAAAATCAAAATTTTTTTAAAATTTTGTGTTTTTTTCAGCTAAAGAAGGTGATTTTCCTAAAAACGCGTTTTTGGGGCAAAAACGCAACATCGATTTTGCTAACTCGCGAGATTCGGTATTAAAGCTGGTTTCTGGCGCTAAAGGCGAACTTATCTCCTTTATTTTGGAATTGCAAGGCCGTGAAAAATTCATATATCTGAAAACAAGCCAATTAAGTTGCCGAATTGGCAGTTAAATTAGATTTTATGCTCTGTAGGTGCGGTGAGGACAAAAAGAATGGTGCGAATAAATAGCTTTTAGAACTTTCGCTCAGTAGCGGCAAATAAAAAAGGCTGTGATAAAGCTCACAGCCTTTGAATTTTATAAATTACTCTACTCAATGACAAAACTATCGTTTTCGTATTCTTAACAAAGCTAATGAGCCTAAACCAAGCAAAAGTATTGTAGCAGGCTCGGGAATCTGGGTGTACATTTGGAATACCTCATTGAGTTTTGCAGTACCGCTGAGGCCGCCAGTGACGGTGATACCATTGTTTAACCATATTTGCTTGATCTGGGCAAAGTTAGCGAAGGCTCTTATGTCGTCGTTGGTGCTGCCTACCTGCCAGGCAGTGCTCAGATTAGCAAGTAAACCGCCAAAAGGCAATGGCGCGTCATATAATACTTCACTAACGTTTACTAATCCTGTGCCTGTAGCACCAGGAAGGGTAATGATATTCCAGGCGCCATCAATATACATTGATTTGTAAGTGGGGAGTACGGAAACCTTGTAGTCTATATTCGCACTAATGGATTGGCCTGAACCGACATCCCAGGCAAGTAGAAATTTTAATCCGATGTAACCCGTATAATCGTCCATTCCACCCTGTACAAACAATGTATCTGCGGTTGGTGCAATCACGCCACCAGTGGTTATAACTTGATCCAATTGGAAATCAGAAAATAGTTTGTCTTTTACCACTAATCCGCCTGCTGGAATGGAGCTTAGTGGTATAGGATCACCGGTCAACTCCAACCATGTTGCTTGCACAGAGCTTAAAAGAAAAATGCTGATTAAAAGACTGATGGAAAATAACGCTGACTTCTTCATACTCCTCCGGTTGCTTTTCATAATTTCACCCAATTCCTTTTCCTCAAAACAATATGTCATTGTTTCTAAAAGGGCTTGATAGGTGTATATACACCTTCGCACCCTCTCCAATATCCATTATTGTACAAGGGGTATAGCATAGAAGTCAACAAAAAAACAAAAATACTTTCAATTTTTTTGCTGGAAAAGGTAAATTTTCCCCGAAACACATTATTTGGAGAAATATGGATTATTGAGTCGATATTTGGGTTTTTTCGATGTATCAGGAGCTGGAATCGACCTTGAAGTCGCTTTTTGGGATTAAAACGCGGTCATTTCTTGTCCCGTTCAGGGATTGGAAGCCCTAATTCAGTCAGTACTTTTTTCATGTCCTCCCAAACCCTCTGGCGGTTTTCCGTTGAGTAATTTCTGAGTAGGTAGGCGGTATGGTAGGTCGGCATAAGTTTTATAGGTGCTCTGCCCAGGCCGGGATAGTATTCGTGGAATTGCCCTCGCAATTGTCCAATCGATTTGTTGGTGTTTAACAAAGTCTTGGCTGCAGGAGCACCGAGAGCTACAATAATCTCTGGATTAATAATCTCAATCTGTTTTTGGAGGTATGGGAAGCAGTTTACTATCTCCTCTGCACGGGGGTCGCGATTCTCCGGCGGGCGGCATTTTAAGATATTGCCGATAAAGACGTCGCTGCGTTTCAGTCCACAGGCTGTGATTATCTTATCCAGCAGTTTCCCGGCCCTTCCGATAAAAGGTCGGCCTTGTGCATCTTCATCGGCCCCGGGCGCTTCTCCAACAAACATTATACGGGCATTCGGGTGGCCCTCGCCCGGCACTGCATTCGTTCGCAACGAACCCAGGTCACATTCTCGGCATAGGCGGACTTCATCGGCGACTTTTTCGAGTTCGGCAGCCGAGTTGATAGTTGATTCTTTCTGTTCCGCTTGGTCACTCATACTCTTCCGCCCCTTTATTGTAAATCCACCCGTAAAAAACTCATCCATCTGAAGGTGCTGGCGAATCACTTTGTTTATGTCAACATTTTTCTGCATTTCGCGAAATTGTAGTAGTATTTTTAGCGTTACGCAATAAAAAAAGGCGCGTACTAAGATAAGCGCCCTTTAGTGTCTATAGTGGAATTATTTTATACGAGCCCCTGGTCGAGCATGGCGTCGGCTACTTTAACAAAGCTGGCGATGTTTGCACCCATTACAAGGTTGTCCGGCTGGCCGTATTCTTCTGCGGCCTCAAAGCATTGCTTGTGGATCGCAATCATAATGTTGTGCAGCCGTTCATCGACTTCTTCATGCGTCCAGGAAAGACGCATGGAGTTTTGTGACATCTCCAGGCCGGAGGTAGCAACACCGCCGGCATTAGCGGCCTTGGCTGGACCGTAGAGTATCTTATTGGCTATATAATGTTCAATTGCCTCCGGTGTGCTCGGCATGTTGGCACCTTCAGCAACGAGAGTGCAGCCGTTTTTGAGTAATGTTTTTGCATCGTTCACATCAATTTCGTTCTGGGTCGCGCTCGGCAAGGCACAGTCACATTTAATGCCCCAGGGTCGTTTGCCTTCGATATATTCGGCGCCGAATTTCTCGGCATATTCCTTGATGCGTCCGCGTCGTACGTTTTTGAGTTCCAGCACAAAGGCCAGCTTTTCATCGTTAATCCCGTCAGGGTCATAGATTGTACCGTTTGAGTCGGAAAGGCTGACGACCTTTGCACCAAGCTGATTAAGTTTTTCTACGGTGTACTGCGATACGTTTCCGGAACCAGAGATAGTACAGACTTTACCATCGAAGCTGTCACCGCGTGTCTTGAGCATTTCTTCGGCGAAGTACACGCAGCCATAGCCGGTGGCTTCCGGCCGAATTAATGAGCCACCCCAGTTCAACGCTTTACCGGTGAGAACCCCTGTGAACTCATTGCGAAGGCGTTTGTACTGGCCGAACAGAAAGCCGATTTCTCGTCCGCCGACACCGATATCACCAGCAGGCACATCCGTGTCAGGGCCGATATGACGGCACAACTCGGTCATAAAGCTCTGGCAGAAACGCATTACTTCATTGTCACTTTTGCCCTTTGGGTCAAAGTCTGAGCCGCCTTTGCCTCCACCCATAGCTAAAGTTGTCAGAGCATTCTTAAAGATCTGCTCAAAACCGAGGAATTTGAGGATACTGGCATTGACGGTAGGATGAAATCTCAAGCCGCCCTTGTATGGACCGAGGGCACTGTTGAACTCAAACCGGAATCCGCGGTTGATATGAACATTGCCCTTATCGTCCTGCCATGGCACCCGGAAAATAATCTGCCTTTCCGGCTCGACAATCCTGTCGAGAATCGCTGCCTCGACGTATTCCGGATGCTTATCGAGTACCGGCCCCAGGCAATCTAATACTTCTTTTACTGCCTGATGGAATTCTACTTCTCCAGCGTTACGTGCCAGAACTTGCTCGTAAACGGCTTGAATAACAGCATTTGCGTCCACTTGAGCGACCTCCTTTAAGAATTTTTAATTTCTGTTTTTAGAAACTGTTATCGTTAGTTATACTAATAATAATATGATATTATAAGTTGATAAGGCCAAGAAACCGTTTAATATACTTTTTTGATAGCGTTATACAAAGGATTAATTAGTAATACAACCCATAAGGACGGCTTATAATGCATATAGAAACACTAAAGGTTTTTTGTGATTTGGTGGAGTTGCAAAGTTTCTTGAAGGCCGCTGAAAAACATCTTCTAAGTCAATCAGCGGTCTCCCAGCAGCTTGCACAACTGGAGCTTAGACACAAGTGCCAGCTTGTCAACAGGAAGAAAAGACCTATTGAGCCGACAAAAGAAGGCCATTTGTTTTACAAGGCAGCCAAAGATGTCTTAGAAAGATATGCACAATTAAGTAGTGAGCTCAATGCCCTGAAGTCGGACGGAGCCAGTAGAATAAATATAGCTGCGATATACAGTATCGGCATGCATAGTCTGCCGGACTATGTTAAGAAGTTTATGGTCACCTATTCGGATGTTAACGTACATATTGAATACTTCAGCGACCCCAGAATCTACGAGTTGGTATTATCTGGTGAAATTGATATTGGGCTTGTGGCGGTTCCGAAAAAAGATAAAAGACTCGATGTATATGAATTTGAGGATGAGCCGTTGCTTCTGGCCTTCAGCCCAAAACATCCCTTATCGCGCGAATCGGAGATTGATATCCACAAGGTGCAATTTGAGCGATTCATCGGCTTTGAGAAAGACACCCCTACGCGGATATGGATAGACAATATTTTCCAGCGTTATAATATTATTGTACGCCCTGTGATGGAATTCGATAATGTTGAAACCATCAAACGAGCGGTGGAGATAAACTCAGGGATAAGCATATTACCTGAGACAGCCATACTTCAAGAGGTCCAAAGCGGTACAATCAAAGCAATTGGTTTTTCGAATGAATCTTTTGTCAGGCCGACAGGCATAATCGTTCGTAGAGATAAGATATTAAGCCAGGCCGGACGATACTGTATCAAACTGCTCTGCAAAAAAGTGTGAAGCTCGCGGCGAAATACCAGATGCGATTCACAATATATGAGAAATGCCGATTAAAGCTGTGATATTTGACCTGGATGGGACAATAACCCAACCCTACTTTGACTTTGACGTTATTCGTGAAGAAATGGGATTGGATAGGAATTCCGGCCCAGTGCTTGAATCAATGCAGAATATGACATCGCAAGAGCGTCGGCGAGCTGAAGAAATACTGCATTATCACGAGAGCCGGGCAGTGGCAGAGTCCACACTTAACGATGGAGCTAAAGAGACACTTGCGATTCTTCATAAAGCCGGTATTCATATCGGAATTTTAACACGTAATAAGCGAAGTAACGCAAAGGCCATTGCCCGAAAGCACGGCTTGCAGTTTGATGCTATTGTTGACAGAGAAGACGGTCCGGCCAAGCCGGATGCTTTCGGCGTATTGCACCTTTGTCGGCATTTTGAGGTAAAGCCCCGGGAGACTATGCTTGTAGGCGATTATCTTTTTGACTTACTGTGCGCAAAGGCGGCAGGTGCCTTCTCAGTACTTCTGGCCAATCACGATAGAGCCGGCGAGTTTGCTGAGCATGCAGATTTTACTATTGAAAACATCCGCCAAATACTTCAAATTATCGAGGAAAAGAACAATCCGATATAAGAAATGAAAGTGGAATAATGGATAGGAAAATAATAGCAAAAAGTCTGTTTATATTGCTTATTGTAGTGTCTGCCTGTTGGGCTGGATGCTCCGCAAAGACAACATCTGTTGAACCTAAAGAAAAACAAGCTAATCCTGTTGATGTGGTCCTGAACCAACTGAGCCGGAGGACTAAACAGCTTAAATTTTATGAAGCCAGGGTGGAATATAAAGTTATCCAGCCGGTCTTCGAATCGACAACGCTGAGAAAAGGTGCTTTGTATTATGCGAAGTCAGGAAGGAAATCGAAGCTTCGGGCGGATTTTAAGACTCTGAAACAGGATGACGAAAAAGAGCAAATATATCGCGAGGAGTTTATCTTTGACGGCGTCTGGTTGACCCGCATTAACTATCGAATCAAACAGGTGACTATGCATCAAATGGCTGAGCCGAATAAGCCGGTGGATGCATTTGAGCTGGCTGGCAGGAATTTGCCGATAGTCGGCTTCGCCAAGATAGAAGATTTGAAGAAACAGTTTGAAATAAAGCTGGTTGAGCAGCAGGGCGACGAGGAGGGAAATTTTATTCACCTGCATTTGAAGGTGAAACCCGATTCGACTTATAAAGATAACTATACGTCCGTCGATTTCTGGATTGATAAGAAATTGGGCCTGCCGGCAAAGATAACTGCTGTCTCCACGGAAGGGGACATTATTTCTCAGATAAAACTGCTCAAGCCCCAGGTCAATAGTAAGATGGATTTAAAGATCTTTGAATTCAAGGTTCCCAATGACTTCGGCAAAGAAATAATCCCGCTGAAGAAAAACAAGAATTAACCTTAGGTTGAACAGATTGCTCGGATTAAAAAGTATTATCATAGGGAACATGGAGGAACAAATAGGAAAATTGAAACGAAAAGCAGGATCTGATATTGAAAAATCAAAAGGGAAATAGAAAGGGTTAAAGATGTCGAAGGGGATAGTTATATATTATTCGAGGAGTGGGAATACGAAGGAAATGGCGGAGGTTATAGCGGAGTCGATGAATGAGGCTGGCCTGCAGACGGATTGCAAATCTGTGGACAAGGTAAAGGCCAAGGAATTGCTTGATTATGATGCGATAGTCATCGGTTCGCCGACATACTACGGGCTTATGGCTGGGCCTGTTAAAGAGCTGATTGATGAGACAGTAGCATTTCATGGCGGCCTCGATGGAAAAGTGGGGGC
>Ga0315538_1001997_pt1 | contig 11723 bp, 7 predicted proteins | sample SalMarSW160230MG_2_FD_203834 | JGI IMG/M metagenome (GOLD analysis project Ga0315538, IMG submission 203834) | Salt marsh sediment microbial communities from the Plum Island Ecosystem LTER, Massachusetts, United States - Salt Marsh Sediment SW1601-230 ...
TTTATTGTTCTGCCTGCAATGCATTTTGCCCTGACGATTGTCATCCCTACGAGCTTATCTTAAACCGTGTCTACGAATCAGGGCGCAAGAATGGCATTCCACTAAAGGCAAAATGGGTCATGCCTCTGCCATATCCTCCGCAGAACTTCAGGTCTGCTCTCGTCTCCTCCATGCCACCGGATGAAAAAGCGTTGATAACCAAGTGGGAAGCGCAATCCTATGACCTTGCCCATGAAGAGATGATGTATGCCGGGTGCAACCTATTAGCTTTGCCCTATCTGGCAAACAGCAAAGTATTTGAAGGCCTACCCATATTTGGGAGGTGGGACCTTTGCTGTGGCGAGATGTTCTACAGAGGAGGAGTTTTCGACATTGTGCAGCAGCAGGCGGACAGACTTACTGAATATTTCGCCAGCTCCGAGATAAAACGCCTTGTTTTTATGTGTCCTGCGGGCTACAGGATGTTCAAGGAAGTGCTTCCAGGGCAATTCGGGGCAAAGTTTAATTTCGAGCCGGTATTTCTAGCACACTGGATACTGGATAGGATGAATAGCGGGAAGGTGAAGGTGGAAAGGGAGCTTGATATGACCGTAACGGTTCAAGACTCCTGTCATGCCAGGATAATGAACCCTTCTGAAGAAATGGAGCCATGGCGTGAGATACTGGGGAGAATCGGGGTAAAAATAGTGGAGATGGAGCACAGTGGGGTAGATGGTTATTGCTGTGGCATGGCTGCCGGGGCCAAACAATATTTTGGATTGAGAGACATACTCACGAACGCTTCAAAGGCGCTGAAAGAGGCAAAGGCGACAGGGGCATCAGAGCTGGTAAACTATTGTGCTGGTTGCTATCTGACTTCGGGAATGGGTGGCTTACTATCTTACCGAGGGCAACCAACGCGGCATGTCATGGAATATCTCAAATATGCCATTGGCGAGCCTCTTGATACCAGGATAAAACTAAGGACATTACATACTGTTACTGGATTGCTGTTGCATGTCTTGATTCCAGCGATTTTTAGAGGTAATAGAACATATATGCCCACGTTAAACAGATAAGGAATGGTATCGATTATAAGCTGAGTTAGCGTTGTGGAACCCATATTATTTGAGACATATCCAGGCTTAAAGAACATTCCCTGGAGGAGCTTGGGGAATTTCCCTACACCGGTAGCAAAATTGGAGAGGTTGGGGAGGGAGCTCGGTTACGAAAATATTTGGATAAAACAAGATGATAAATCATCGGACTACTACGGAGGGAATAAAGTACGGAAATTAGAGTTCACACTTCCTGATGCACTTCAGAAAAAAAAGAAAACTGTTATGACTTACGGAGGGATAGGAACAAACCATGGTCTTGCCACTGCGATACATGGTAACCGTCTTGGGCTGAATACTCTTTTATTGCTGGTTGACCAGCCAGTTACCACGCATGTTCAAGAAAATCTTCTTCTTTTTCAACATTTTGGGGCACAACTTTGTTATGTCAAAAATACTGCCGGGGCTGTTTCAAGATCAATCTGGCATTTCTTATCGAAGCGCAGTATTTATTATCTTCCTCCGGGAGGCTCTTCGCCACGGGGAAGCTTGGGCCTTGTTGCCGCCGCTTTCGAATTAAGAAGACAAATCGATGCTGGAGAGATTCCAGAGCCAAGATACATATTTGTTGCCTTGGGGTCTAAAGGCACAATGGCGGGACTTCTTGTGGGGAGTAAGCTGGCAGGGCTGAATTCGACAATAGTAGGTGTTCGCGTTTCATATCGTTGGCTGGCAAATGAGAAAACAACTGCAAATCTAGCTAACAAGGCAATTGATTTGATGAGGAAATATGATAGAAACGTTCCCCTTATGAGGTTCGGCGGTGAAGATATGTATGTTTTGCATGATTTTTGTGGAGAAGGCTACGGGGTGCCTACCTCTCAGGGAAAGGAAGCGATGGAAATTCTTGAGGAAGCCGAGGATATAAAACTGGACCTAACTTATACTGCCAAGGCTTTTGCGGCGCTGCTGCATTTTGTGAGGACTCAAAAAGACCGTGAAAGCACCCCGCTCCTTTTCTGGAACACTTTTAGTTCAGTGGACCTCACTCCTATTATCAAAGAGGAACATGATTATAACAAGTTGCCAAAACCATTCCACAAATTTTTTAGCAGGAATTTAATTCCCTATATCCAATAGGGTAGCATTGAAACAGAAATTTATTTTCAAAAGCCCTCATCGTTTAGCCTTACCCAAAGCAGTTCCAATCACGAGTAATAATAAGCAATGAAAGGCGATGCAATGGAAAACGGTGCAGATGCAGGAGAATTAGGACTCAAGAAAGCATTAGGGTTAGCGGATGCGGTGTCCATAGAGATAGGAGCCATGATTGGTGCTGGCATTTTTGCCGTAACCGGCATAGCCATAGGAATAAGTGGTTCAGCAGTTCCTATTGCATTCATCATAGCGGCTTTACCCATGGTATTTGCTGTACTCCCGCTTGGTATGCTCGGCTCTGCGCTTCCCACGGTTGGCGGCAGCTTTAGATACCCGAGCAGGATATTTTCTCCGTTCTGGGGGTTTATGGGGGTGTGGGGAATCATGATGGGAATACTTCTGGGTGGATTACCATTGTATGCATATACGTTTGCAGATTATTTTCAGGTGCTTTTTCCATTTCTGCCAAGAGCAAGCATAGCAGTGAGCGCGTTAACCTTTTTCTTCCTCATAAATCTCCTTGGTATAAAGATTGCCAGTAAGGTACAGATTGGCATGTTTTTTATCCTGATAGCGGCTTTGCTTACCTATATCTGTGGTGGCATACCGAATATTGACTCTTCCAATCTGGCCCCCTTGTTTCCCCAGGGAATTGGAAGCGTTGCCATTGCCGCAGGCTTCCTTTTCTTTGCTTACATGGGGGCAAACTACATCATAGACCTGGGTGCTGAAATAAAAGATGCTGGAAGAACTATACCCCGTTCATTCGCCCTATCAGTTCCTATGGTTATCGTGCTGTACACGCTTATCGGATTGGTTGCTGTTGGTGCCGTTCCATGGGAAATCAGCGCAAATCAACCTTTATCCATATCTGCGGAACGATTCCTTTCCAGTCCACTGGCGATATTCTTCACTGTTGGAGGAGGGCTGTTGGCTATGGCCACTACCTTGAATGCCACGTACATGTATGGCTCGAGGTATTTCTTAGCTTTAGCTGATGATGAGGTAATCCCCAAGCCTTTAGCTGCGGTGAATAAGAAGTATGGGACGCCTCATTGGGGTCTGCTTGCTATGTACCTTATTTCCTTGTCTGCCCTTCCTATGGGAGCGGGTTCACTGGAGATCCTCGGTGTAACTGCATCTATTGGTTCTATCGTCCTTCTTATTCCGATACTTATCGCTGCATATCTATTACCCCGCAGGATGCCTGATGTTTATGAGAAAGCACCCTTTAGAGTAAAAGGACTCTGGGTTCGATTACTTCCGACTTTAGCCATATTATTTGGCATTTTTTTCATACTCGCACTTGGGGTGGAAAGTCCACCTGGTTTTGCCCTCTTCGTAGCATGGATGGTTGCAGGAGTCATATATTATTATGGAAGGAATCGTTATTTGAAAGCGAAGAAGGGAATAGACCTGAATGATATACCAAAAAAGGGCATACGCGGGCACGTATCGCGCACCCTTCTCGGGAAGACCCCGTAAGGAAAAAGCTTTGGGGAAGCTCCGCCAATAATACCTACCTTCGCTTTTGGAATTAGCCTTTTTTGAACTTACGAGACCCGGTTATACATTGGTGCATTTCTTACCCGATTTCTTTGATGGGGTATTGTCATGAAACATTGTTTTTTGATAAAGTGCGAAGCAAATAAAACGCATACTTAGAAAAGCGAGAAAATCAAAGAAGCTCGGGCGATAGGTTAGAAAAGGAATATAAGGAACCTCAAAGGCCCGGAGTAAGGAGACAAAAATGGTGGATGCTTCTAGACCGGCTGAAGAGACCCAGGCTGTAAGAAAGATAGGCTTTATCGAATTTGTCCTGATCAATACCGGGCTTACTATAGGGTGTGGGACGATGATCTTCGTTCCCATGGCTGCATCGATTGCCGGCCCCAGCGTTCTACTCGTATTATTTATCGCCTTCGCCATATCTCTGGTTGTGGTAATGAGCATGGCGGAAATAGCGACCATCTTTCCTTATTCCGGCGGTCCGATATACAGCATACGATATGGACTTCCGCCTGGGGCGGCAAATCTCCTTTTGATGCTTATGCTCTTACCGATGCTCGCCTTGATTTTGGGCAGTGGCGGAACAGAGAGCCTTTCCTTTGCATACTATATAAAATATTTGATACCAGCATTAGCTGTTCTTCCAGATGCTTTAATTGCCTGCCTGCTGGTAGTCGTGGTGTGCGTCATAAACATTCTCGGGGTAAAGATTTTTTCCCGAGCGCAATTTTACTTGCTTGGCTTTATGTTCATCGCTTTAATTGTGTGGGGGGTAGTGGCGATGCCCCACACTCAAATGGAATTGTACAAACAGCCGTTCTTCGCTGAGGGAATAACCCCGTTACTATTTTTGATGGCAGTGGGACTGGCTTATTGGGCGTTTGTTGGAACGGAGCTGGGGGGTACACTGGCTGGCGAAGTTAAGTATCCCCTAACCGCACTGCCAAAGGGGTTTATTATTTCTGTTATGGTTGTATTCCTGGTGAATGCCTGGGTGATTGGTATATCTTTGGGTCTAGCGCCTCCTGGAATTCTCGGTGATCCTCAAGCACCTGTTGCCGCAGCAACTCAATATGCCGGTGCTGGCGGTTTCGCTATTGCCATGATTGCCCTTGCTGCCGCTGTGGGTATGCATCCTTCAACACTCAATGCCAATCTAAGTGAGACAGGAAGGACACTTTATGCTACTGGTAAGGAGGGAGTAATACCAGGATGGTTTGGACGTCTGAGCTCGAAATTTAAGACGCCGGTTAATGCGTTAATATTTGTGGCTATATTATTCTGTGCTGTCATTGCCCCCAATCTGGTTATGATATTGGGCGCTGGTGCTGCTGTAATGGCGCTTGTTCTCTACATTGTGCTGATGCTGTCCATTATCATGCTCAAAAAACGAAAGCCTGACATCGAACGCCCGTTCAAAGTACACATGGTTCTCCCAATCCTGGCGATAGTTTTTAGCAGTGCCCTTGCTGTTGGTCTGACATACTATATTGGTACGCAGGTAGCATTGGAAATGGGAGTTTCTTTAGTTATGGGGGAAATAATCTCAGTAGCCCTGGGCGTGCTATTCGCAATAATCGGGATAGTCCTTTACTTTGCAACTAGGAAGACGATGGAGGCTCCTCCTCCCTTCGAGGAATTCAGGGGAAAGATAATGAAAGTGGACGACGATGAAACAATACCTGAGGAGGAGTGGACTGAACTAAGGGCGCCAATGAGAGCGACTGGAGTAGCACTGAAGAAGATTAACCGACAGTATCGCATGATGCTGGCAGTTTGTCTGTCTCTTATCGCTATCACTGCGGCGTTCACGGCTTACATTTACTTCACTTAATATAAAAGCTGATAGATGGCGAAATGCCTGGTTACTTTTCACCACACGCAGTTGCACTTAATCTTCTTGTAGTCCATGCCCAGCTTTGCCCATACTGCCAGGGTTTCCTCTTTTGTGCCACAAGCATCTTGACTAAGTGAGTATTAGCGCATTATATTTGTAGTAGCGGGTAAGTCCTGCGTTAAGTGTGTTACCGGAAGGTGGCATAAACTAGCTGCAAGCTAGTCGCTCGCAGGGGCCGCTTTTTATTTGCCAAAAACAATCTCTCTTAAATTTCACCACACGCAGTTGCACTTAATCTTCTTATAGTCCATCCCTAGCTTTGCCCATACTGCCAAGGTTTCCTTACAAAGAGCAACTTCCTTGTAGTTGTATCTTTGCTTTACCAGGTCAATAATTGTGGCATACATCTCACAGCGCGTGTTGAATTCTACCTTCTTCCCCCAGTTAGAGTTTTCTTTTAGATACTCCTGCCAGCTCCTATCTGTAGCTCCGTTGATTGTGCTCTGCAGTCCTCTAAGTGAACCGAGTGTAATTCGTGCTGGGACAAAATTCGTGAAAATTTGGTCGACGAGATTTGTATAGTGTGTCCTCCAATCTGGGACCGGCACTATCGGGTCGATTCGTATCCTCACTTCATAGCCTGCCTGGCTAAGTTTTCGTCCAGCCTCAATCCTTCTATTAACGGATGGGGCGCCTCTTTCCCATCTCTGGGCTACTTCGTCTGCATTAAGGCTAAAGCTAACAACGACTTGATTATGAGGATCAATCTCTAGCAAGTTCTTTACATTATCGGACTTACTAACCAACAGTATTTTATGCCTATCTTGCTCTTCAAACATAGGAATAATAAATTTGGAAAATGGCTTGCCTGAGTTTTCCCACATTAGAGAGTCAGCTATCTCGCCTGTGTTAAGTATCTCAGGCGTTGTTACTTGGCTGAGGAATCTTCTGGTATGCGATTCTATTTTTTCATAATCCTTAATCACCGGTCTTGTGCGAGTAGGTAAGAATCTGAAAGTCCCTTTTAAGTAACACCAAGCACAATCAAATGGACAACCATAAGCCCACTTCAATTCAAGGAAATGAGGACATATGACATTTGTTTGCTTAATAGGAGGAGGCGTTTTATCAAATCTCTTGATAATAGAGCCGTCTCCGACCTGCTGAGGTAAAAGATTCGTGGTGCCATCTAATAACTGGTATTCATGGAGAACAATCCTTAAACCTGCCATTTTTCTCTTAATGATTCTCCTACATGTCACATTGCCATTCTCAGTTGTCCTGCTTCTGAGCGCCCAGCAATTTTGTCCCAAAACTCCGCACCTTTGGGGTGCTTGCTGGCAAATATTAAATGGTAAAGTGGCACATTTCTTCTATTTTTCTCGAGCACATAGTCTTTTATCGCAACGTACCCCAGATTCCTTAACCCTTGTTCATAAACATCAAGTAATACACGTCCTGTTGCTCTGTGCATTTTCCTGGCTTCCTCATATTCTTGCTGCCAGCTAGAATCAGGAAAGAAATCCAGCAAATCTTGCGGAGGATTACTGGCAGTCCTCTTCATAGCTCCGACTTGGAAGGTTACAGCAATGTCCATCTGCCTTTTCTCTGTAAGCCTCTGTATAGAATCAAAATTGATCTGCCAATTAGTTGGGTCGATAAAACAGAAGTCTAAAGAATGGGATGGCAACTTCAGTAATAAGTGATCTATGAGCTCATTGCAATTTTTACTGAAGTAACTGATAGTCACAGAATCAAATGATTTTGCTCGTGCCTGAAGGGATTCAATGAGACTAGGCTCTATATCATTAAAGAAATAGTGCGTGAATGGTACTTCGCGATTCAAGGCTATTAGGGGCGAGCCGTCGATTTCCTCCTTTGTTCCTTCAATAATGCATCTCCCTGGCCCAGCAAATAGGTCTATATAGGTTCGAATCGGCCATTTATATTTCATGCCGACATTGAGGATGTAGCAGTATCGCTTAATATAGAATAGCTTATCTTTTGCCCAAGGGCCCGCTTTAATTACAAGTTTACCGTCAGACCCAGTAGCGAAATCTCCAGTAGGCATCAGAATACCCCTTTGTGCATTATTTTGATTCTTAACCCCGCTCTTAGCAAAAAGCCTTCAATTTTTCTCCACTACTTTCCTCTCTTCCTCGGTGAGTCCATATAGGTCATAGACCAGGTTGTCTATTTCACTATCGGTGCGGTCTATTTCTCTAAGTAGTCCGTCTTGCTCATTACAGGGCGTGTTGCGGATAGGTGCCAGGCGTTTATTCAGCTCCAGCATCCTCTCCACCAGAGCCACCAAATCATCATGCATCTTCTTTTCAGCAGGGTTATCAAAGTCAATATGGCGGATGGGGAGCCGCTTAACGTTTGTTGCTTTTACTTCAGCTAGGGCCTCCCCTTTTTCAGGATTCAGACTTTGGTAATAGTAGTTCATAAGCTGGGAGTTAATGAGTGCTAAAATATATCTCAAATCATACAGGGTATTTTTCAGATTAATAGTGTGAGTGTTGTTAAAACACAAGAATTGCTCTCGATCTAGAGTAGCAATTAGTGAATCACCAGTCTGCCTAATGATTATTTTCTCTTTAGCATCAAAATTCTCTCTTTTGCGGGGCTCTGCTAACCACTGGCCATAAGAAATCCAATGCGTTTGGTTCCACTGGGTACAATAACGATTAATATCGCTACCCCTAATATAACGTCGGTATGTATTATCTTTCTTATGCGTGGCGTCAAAACTTCTATTCTCGACTATTTCTCTCGTTTGTTTCGGTTGCCCTTTGCCAACTTGATATGGCTTTATTCCAACTACAACATCGCAAACCACTTTTAAGTTCATTGTGTTTTGCTCAATCTTTCTGAGAAGTTGCAGGCTAGAAGCGTCCGCAAATATATTGAAAATGTCTGTTTTCTCCCACTGGGCTTGTGGAATGGTATGCATCAATTCAGGTTCAGGATACTCTCTATATATTGTTATTTTCGTTTGGTTCTCGCTTCTTTCCTGATGATCTTGTGCTTTTTGCATTATGACCACAACTGTGTCAACAACCGATTGCCCAAATACCTTTACTGGGTAGTGGGTAATCTCCTTTATCTTACAAGTATTCAGAATATATAGTCTTAACTTTGTGACCTTGATGTTAGTGAGCCAAGGATTAGGGACGATAAGCCCCAAGAAACCTTTGTCGTTAAGGAGTGTAATAGCCCTTTCAATGAACAACAAGTAGCTATCTAGTTGGTATTCTGTGGTCTGAAAGTTGCGGTATAGGTAGTCCTTATCACATGTGTTGAATTGAGCGCCATAGGGCGGATTGCCTATAACTACATCAAAGCCGCCTTGAGCCATAATATCCTCAAATTCCTGCTCCCAGTTGAAGGGCTTCTTTTCTCGCCAGTTATCGCCAAAGTATTTTCTTAGCTCTTCTTCAGTGCCGGAAATGAGGGAATTACCCTGGCGAATTCTATCAGCAAGGCTGGGGAGAGTCTCTCGCTTTGCCAAACTGCGTAACAAAAGATTCAGGCGAGCAATTTCGATGGCTTGCATATCCAGGTCAACGCCGAAAATGTTTCTAGTGAGAACAGGTAAGCGCTCATACTGGTCAAGCTCGGAAACGGATTTGCCGCGCCTGTAAGCATGGTAATTTAAGAGTTCATCATAAGCGCGAATTAGAAAAGAGCCTGAGCCGCAGGCTGGATCTAGGATCTTCATATTGAGTATTTCATTATAGCTACTCTCTTCAAGGAAATGCCCTACGGTTTCCTTGACTATATAGTTGGTTACAAATCTGGGAGTATAGTAAATGCCATGCTCTTTGCGGCGTTCCTTTTTAGCGGTAAGTTCAAAGATTGGTTCTACAGGGTACCCTAAATCCATGCGAATTTGTGCTTCCTTTGCGCGCTGTTTAGCTACAGTGGCTACATGTCCCAGATATTGCTCGTAAACTGCACCAAGCACATCAGCGTCGATAAGAGAGAAGTCGTAGCTGGCCATACCTCCCGGAATTTCATACAACCCATTGATGATGCCCTCGATGATAGTGCTTTCAATAAAGACTTGGTCGGTAAGATGAATTTCAAAGAGGTCACTATCATAGTAGCCATCAAAATTTCGAAAGATGCGGCGCAATGTTTCAATAAGTTCTCCTTGGCGTCCCTTACTACGCCATTCATGCACGGCACCTAGTAATACTCTGTCTTCTATTCTCCTATCTTCACAAGTGCGAATAAAGACGAGCCGATTGAAGAATCGTTGGATAATTTCATCTACTTGGTTGAAACTCAGGTTTGGATTGTAGTGGTAAAGTTGGGTAAAAAGGTCTTCACGCCACTGGCGGAGTTGATTATAAAGTCGCTGTTCTATCCCTAATCGTGGAGGGAGCGCTCCATATTTTTCAGCCTTCTCATTCAGTGCATTATTTTCTAGAGATTCTCGAGACAGAAGCCACAGGTCATTAAAATCCCTTAGGTAATTATCATGAGAAAGGTTTATAAAAAGGCGACCTGTTTGAGCATTATACACCTGTAGTCCCTCAAAGTCGGTAAGAACTGCCCAGGTTATCCCCTTATTGTAAGCATAGGTAATCGCTTGCTTGACATATTCCGGCTTAGTCAACTCGGCACGTAATGCCTTAGCTTCTAAATAGAATTGAGACACTCCACGTAGTTTAAAAACATAATCTACCCGCCCACTAGCTGCCTTAACTTCCTCGGCCACTTCCTCTCGGCTATATACATCCCAGCCCAGAGCTTGGAATAAGGGCATGATGAAAATACGACGGGTATCCGCTTCGGTATGTTTCTTGATAGCTGCTGGGGTTAGCTTCTGATATTTGGCAACCAGTTTGGCTACTTCTTGGCGAGCCTCTTCTCTGGTTATGGACATATCTTATTATACCTCGAAGGCGTTTACTGCTTCTTTCTTAGTCTTCTAACGAAGGGCTCCCTTATTATGCCTTTCTCGGTGATGATGGCGGCTATGTAGTTGTGGGGGGTTATATCGAAGGCGGGGTTGGCTGCGTTTACGCCCTCCGGGGCGATAGGTATTCCCTGGATACGGGTTACCTCTTCAGGGCTTCGTTCCTCAATGGGGATTTCTGCTCCTGAAGGCAGCGATGGGTCGATGGTGCTGGTGGGGCAAGCGACATAGAAGGGAACGTTATTTTCTTTAGCCAGCACTGCCAGCGTGTAGGTGCCGATCTTGTTGGCGATATCACCATTGGCGGCGATTCTATCGGCGCCGACGATAACGCAGTTTATTTTGCCCTGACTCATAAAATAGCCTGCCATGGAGTCGGTGATTAAAGTTACCGGAATATTTTCTTGCTTTAACTCCCAGGCAGTGAGCCTTGCTCCCTGCAGCAGGGGACGAGTTTCGGTAGCGATTACGCTTATTCTCTTTCCCTGCTCGTTAGCCGCTTTAATCACCCCGAGGGCGGTGCCATAACCTGCGGTGGCTAAAGGGCCGGCATTGCAGTGGGTGAGGATGGTAAAGCCGCCTTCGATGAGCTCAGCTCCCAGTTGGCTGAGGTGCCTGGTTGCCTCTATTTCCTGGTGGTGAATTTGTTTTGCTTCATCGATGAGCGTTCTTTTTATCTCAGAAACACTATTGCCGCAGGCAGCGTTTTTCATCCTGTCAATGGCACGGAAAAGGTTGGCTGCGGTAGGTCTGGAGGTGACGAAGGCTTCCAGGATTTTGCCAAACTCGTTAAAGAAGCGGGTTGTATTTTCCGCCTCTATCTTCTGTGCGCCCAAGGCGATTCCATAAGCAGCAGCGATGCCGATGGCGGGTGCCCCGCGAATTTGCATCGTTCTAATAGCCGAAACGACATCCTGGTAATCGGACAGGTCAATGAAGATTTGCTGATGAGGAAGCTTGCTCTGGTCTAGAATCCGCAGCTCGTTATCGAGCCACTCTATAGCTTTTGTGGTCATCGGTTTGGTAAATACTATAACGCTGAACAAGTAGATGCAATGAGATTGCTTCGGCACTTTGTGCCTCGCAATGACAAAGAAGGGGGACATGCCTAAATGGGCGTGCAATCTGGCATTTGACATAGGGGGCAGGGGGTTGTAAAATTGAGCGGTTTGGGGGTGGTGGGTCGGGAAATAGAGCATTCTTGGGAAATAGGCTATGGTAAGGTCTTTCAAGGAATAAATTCAACAAGGAG
>Ga0315538_1002002_pt1 | contig 11710 bp, 11 predicted proteins | sample SalMarSW160230MG_2_FD_203834 | JGI IMG/M metagenome (GOLD analysis project Ga0315538, IMG submission 203834) | Salt marsh sediment microbial communities from the Plum Island Ecosystem LTER, Massachusetts, United States - Salt Marsh Sediment SW1601-230 ...
GGGACTTCGGTGAGTATACAAAAGATGACTCTTCTTCTAAACCGGAAGAGTATGAAATATTCGAAAAGGAAAGCGACCCGGAAGGTGACGAATTTTATGTGAATTGCGCAGGCTGCGTGAGCTGCTGTCAGTTTCCATCCAGCAGAACCCTGGTGATGAGATGGCCTGGTTATGGCGCTGCGGCCGACCGGGCCAGACGAGCCTGGGCGTCCAGGTGGCAATGGCCACAGCAAGCCGCGCGGTGAGGACGTGGTCGAAGGCGAGTATAGCGAGATATAGAGTATTTTCAACTGGAGAAAGAAAATGGATATTTTGACTAGAGCCGAGCTAGAACAGTTAATGCGTAAAGAACAGCAATGGTGTGTTTCAATCTATATGCCGACCCATCGTACTGGGAGGGAGGCTCAGCAGGATCCGATACGGCTGAAAAACCTGCTCGGAGAGGCTGAGAAGCGCCTATCTGATCAGGGCGTAGGCACCCGCGATGTACGAAAAATGATCGAGCCAGCCAGCAAGTTCTTGCAGGATTCTGATTTCTGGCAGCATCAGAGTGATGGTCTGGCGATTTTTCTCTCTTCCAACAGAGTTCGTCGCTATCGTCTCCCATTGAATTTTGCAGAATTGATGGTTGTCACAAACCACTTCCACATCAATCCGCTACTGCCCCTCTTCACTGGCGACGGCCAATTCTACATCTTGGCGTTAAGTCAGAACGACGTCAGGTTGCTGAATGGTACGCGCGATAGCGTCAGCGAGGTTGACATCGGGCAGGTGGGGGGCAGTCTGGCTGAAGCCATCCCATCTGTCAATCATCAAATGAGCCATCAACTCCACACTTCTGGTTCCACCGACGGGAGGTCCGGGAGTGGTTCCGTAACATTCCATGGGCAAGGCGGTGGCAGCGACGAAAGCGCCAAGAATGAGCTGCTGCGCTACTTTCGCCTTGTCTCGGATGGCTTGACGGAATTTCTTCAAGGAACCCGGGTGCCGCTCGTGTTGGCGGGAGTCGAATATTTGCTTCCGATCTATAAAGAAGCCAACACCTATCCGAACTTGATAGACACGGTCATCAAGGGAAACCCTGATCTGTTGCGCGTGGACGATTTGCACAAAAGCGCCTGGGACATTCTTGGACCTCACTTCCAGGCAGCACAAGAAGAGGCTTTCGCCCATTACCAACAACTTGCCGGCCAAGCAAGCGAACGAGTCGCAGACACATTGGAAAAGATAGTTCCAGCCGCTCATCATGGCCGTGTTGAAACGTTGTTCGTCGCCGCCGGAGTGCAGCAATGGGGTGTCTTTAATCCAGTTACAAATGAGATTGAATTACATGATCAAATAGGGTCCGGCGACGAGCCCCTGTTGGACTTGGCGGCTGTCCAGACCTACTTGAAAGGTGGAATAGTCTACGCCGTGGAACCAGAAAAAGTACCGGGAGGGACATCTGCTGCCGCTGTGCTCCGCTATTGATCAAGCCTCATTGCTCAGCCTGGTGACTGCACGCTTTGTGGCAACGAAGCACAAGCGCTTCCGCGTGCGATGGTTGAAACACGAGAAACCAAATCACATTGCTTTCCAATAAGCTATCGTTATTCTAAAAGCCAAAGGAGAGAAAAAAATGGACGAAGCAAATTTCCCTATTGAGTTTAATAATGAAATTGATGATGTGAAGAAAAGTGAGAACGAATTCTACACCCTAGCCGTAGACCGGCTTAGTAAATTGGCAGAAGGTCACAACGACATTTCAGGCGGGGTGGTTAACTTGAAGCAACCTGCCCAAGGACATCAGACATCGTATATATACGAAGTAACGATTGTCGTTTATATGGGATCAGATCATATCGCAGCTACCGAAAAAGGTGAGCAGTTTCAATCCACACTGGATGGCGCTTTAGATGGTGTTGAACAGCAAGTTCGTGAACGTCGTAAACAACAGCGAAACTACTAAACTACCTCGATTGCTCGCTTTAACGTGGTCAAACACGCAGGGGTAGAAGAGGCCCAGGTCGAGGTTTCTGAAGAAGGTGGCCGCTTGAGCACCGTGGTTTCGGACCGTGGCCAGGGAATGCGGGCGACTATTATAGCGCTGGTAAAGCTGAGTCGACGGCCTATCAGCCAGTGCCTCCCCAAATGGGTAGAATGAAAAGGAACTTATTACACCTTATCCACCGGCGCCGGTCCTGATCGTTGGGGTTGGTTGGATATCCTGCCTTGGACAGATGAAAAAATCAATACCAGGCAGGATCAAATATCTTACAAGTTTGCCCGGGAGCTGCCCATCAATGGACGAATGCAACCCGGTTATGCTGATTGACAGAAGGAGTACAGTCATGAACGATCACCAACCCTGGGATTTCACCTGTAAAACATGCGGCAGTCATAAATTGACCGTCACTCGAGTTTGGAAAATCCTGGCCGGGCCCGATAGTGAAATTTGGCAGGAATGGGGGCCGCTCGAGGCTGATCATCTCTGGCGCTTTGAATTCAAGGAAAAGATAGAGAAAGAAAAATATAAAGACGATGAAGTTGAGCGAAGGGACTTCGGTGAGTATACAAAAGATGACTCTTCTTCTAAACCGGAAGAGTATGAAATATTCGAAAAGGAAAGCGACCCGGAAGGTGACGAATTTTATGTGAATTGCGCAGGCTGCGATCGGGAGATAGAATTTGGCTGGTCACAACCCAATCGCGGTGGGCGCATATTCCCCGTGGAATGTTCAGACTTCATTCCGGGGGAATGCTGGCCGGAACCCAGATATTTGGATTCCTGGCATCAAAAGCACTGGCTCCAAACGGTAGATGGCCAGCCATGACCAAGTCTGAAAATAAAAATGCACTCGAGATGCATGGCTGCATCGTATGTGCCAGAAAATTCAACATCCTTGCCGTGTATACCCCGGACGGCAGGCTGGTGGATTATGCCGTGACCAGCCCCGGCGGACATTGCGTGCCGGATGAACTACGACCACTGGTCGCCTGCGATACCCACACAGCAGGAGAAATTGAGACTGCATATAAACGATGGAAGTCCAGGAAGGCCGAAGAGCTAGATGATGAACACGAAGACGAATGAGACGGTGATCAATGGACTTTAAGGATTATTATGAAATATTAGGTGTACCGCCGGAGGCTGAAAAGAAGGTTATCAAGCAGACCTACCGCCAGCTGGCAAAAAAGTATCACCCGGATGTGAACCCAGGCAATAAAGAAGCAGAAGAGAAATTCAAGAAAATTAATGAGGCTTACCAGGTTCTATCGGATGCGGAAAAGCGAACGAAGTATGATGAGTTGCGGGCTCAATACCAGCGCTGGCAGCAGGCGGGCGGTCGCCAACAGGATTTCGACTGGCAAAACTGGTCAGCCCAACCTGGTCAAGGTGTGCACGTCCAGTACGCCAGTCCCGAAGACCTGGAAGACCTCTTTGGGAGCGCATCACCGTATTCCGACTTTTTCAACAATATCTTTGGTCAGGTGCGTGGGCGTGGCAGAGGCAGTGGCCGGGGCACAGCCTCCAACCCACGCCGCGGACGCGATGTCGAGTACGAAGTCGATCTCACCCTGGAAGAGGCTTATCATGGTACAGATCGCTTGTTGGAAATTGATGGGCATCGCATCCAAGCCGTTATTCCACCTGGTGTGCGGACTGGTTCGCGAGTTCGCCTGTCTGGTCAGGGGGAGCCGGGTCATAACAATGGGCGGGCTGGAGATCTGTATTTGATCGTGCACATCTTACCCAATGAAACCTTCGAGCGTGAAGGAGATGACTTGCACATTGACGTACCGGTCGATATCTTCACTGCCATTGCCGGTGGTGAAACCCGCATCCCCACCCTGGAGCGGCCGCTAATATTGAAGATTCCCCCCCGGACCAACGCCGGGCGGAGTTTCCGCCTGCGCGGCAAGGGCATGCCCCACCTGGATGATCCCAAAACCCATGGCGACCTGTTTGCCCTGGTCAGGTTAGTGTTGCCCGACACGCTGACCGACGAGGAGATCAATAGTATCCGCACGTTAGCCTCCTCCCGCTCAAATCGTTCTTAACTGCATCCCAAATGAGGTAATGGAATGATTCCTGAAAATTCATCCCCAAAACGGTATTGGTATGATCCCTACGAGGACTATGAGTCGCGCAGTAAGCGCCGATTACAGGACGATCTGGGTGTTGACGAGGCTGCAGCTGAGGCGATCCTTCGGCTGCGTGGTCAGGTTATTGAATTACAGTCTCAGATTCGCCAATTGGAAGCCGAGCTGACCGCTCAGTATGCCAGCCAGCATATGCGTCTGGCTCGTTACCGAGAAGTCTATTACGAGGCCACCTGGATCGAACTGGAATTTCAGGAATGATAACAGCCTATCGGCATTTATAAGGAGAAGCCCATGCACCAGTCTGTACTCACCGATCAGCAAGCCCATTTCCTGCGCGACGAAAAAGAAGCCCTGGCCGGGTTCCAACTCACCCTGGCCGAGTTCGATTTGCCGCGCGAATCTCTGGACAGCCTGCAGAAAGCCATCCTGCAACTGGACGAACTATTCCTGATCGTCGTCGCTGGCGAGTTCAACGCTGGTAAGAGCGCCTTGATCAACGCCCTGCTCGGACAAAAAGTCCTGGCCGAAGGGACCACTCCCACCACATCGCGCGTCACCCTGGTCAAGTGGGGCGAACAGGCCGCCGAACAAGTAGTCGACGAAAACTTTGCCATCTATACCTACCCCCTGCCGCTCCTGAAAGAACTGAACATTGTTGACACACCAGGTACGAATACTATCATCCGCCATCACGAGCGGTTGACGGACGAGTTCGTTCCTCGGAGTGACCTGGTTCTTTTCATCACCTCTGCCGATCATCCCCTGACCGAAAGCGAGCGACAATTCATGGAACGCATCCTGACTTGGGGAAAGAAAGTTGTCTTTGTTCTGAATAAGGTGGACATCTTCGAGGACGACTCTGCCCTGCAGGAAGTCCGCGACTTCATCATAAAACACACCACCAAGATACTTGGCGATCAACCTCAGTTGTATCCTGTTTCCGCTAAATTGGCCCAGCGCGCCCAATCCGAACCGGACCCCGAACAACGTGCCTGTCTGCGCAGCGCCAGCCGACTGGACGAGCTGGAGCAGTTTGTCAGCGCCACCCTCGACGACACCACCCGGCTCCAGCTCAAGTTCAACAACCCGCTGGGTGTGGCCGAACATCTGGGCGACCAGGCGGAGCGATCCCTGGCAACCCAAGCCGAAGCCCTGAATGAAGACAAACAGACCGCCACCGCCCTGGAAACTGTCATCACAGAGTACGAGCGCGAACTGCACAATGAACTTCCTCCACGCCTGGCTGAAGTCGAGAACATCCTGCACCGTCTCGAACAGCGAGGCCTCGACTTCTTCGACAGCACAATCCGCCTGACCAACGTCCAGAACCTGGTGCGCGGCGATAAGGTCCGGGCCCAGTTCGAAAAGCAGGTACTGGCCGACGTCCCGCAGCAGATCGAAGATCAGGTCCAGCGCCTGATTGACTGGCTGGTGCAGAAAGACCTGCACGAATGGCAGCAAGTCATGAGCTACCTGCAACGTCGCCGAGCGCAGAACCTAGACCACATGGTCGGCGAAAGCTACGGCCCGCGTGAGACCCGCCGGCGTGAACTGATTGATACCGTCGGCAAAACCGTCCAGACCATTGTGGAGAGCTACGACCGCAACAAAGAAGCCAGCGAATTGGCTGCCAGCGTCGAAGCCGCCGTGGCCCAGACCGCTCTGCTGGAGGTCGGCGCTGTGGGTCTGGGGGCGCTGGTCACCATAGCCGTCCTCTCTTCAACACTGGATATCACCGGCATCCTGGCCGCAGGCACCCTGGCCATCCTGGGCTTTTTCGTGATCCCCTTCAAGCGCAAACAGACTAAAGACAGGTTCAAAGAGAAAATGCTCAGCCTGCGCGCAAAGCTGTTCAGCGCTCTGACCACTCAGTTCAGCAACGAGAGCGAAAATGCTATCGCCCGCCTGAAAGATGGCGTCGCCCCCTACACCCGCTACGTCCGCAGTGAGCGTGAGCGCATCGACAAGGCTGAAAACACACTGGCCAGACTGCGGCAGAAAATCTCGGAACTCCGGGCGCGCAGCCAGGTAGTAGTGGTGAAATAGCACTACCAATAATCCCAGGAGGCCTTACTCGCTTCCCAGCACCTGGCACAGGATTATCAGCATCAGATCGTCGAACCCGAAGCGGTCGTTCTAAGCCGCTTTCATGGTTCGGTTGAGCTGGACCCCATGCGCCATGGCCGAGACGCGGCCATGAACGCCGACGAAGTCATCGCCCACCTGGGAGGGCTTGTCGGCTCTGAAGTCAATATTACGCTTGAGATATCTGCCCAGGTCCCGGCCTTCTACCGCATGCTCACCCGCTTGCTGGACGACCCGCGCTTACCCAAGAAACTGCGCCTACTGGTGCTGGCAGCGGTGGCCTACTTCATCCTGCCGGTGGATATCATTCCAGAAGAACTGGAAGGGCCGTATGGCTACATGGACGATATCTGGCTGTGTGCGTTTGTGGCGAACCGGGTGCAGAAGGAGATCGGGACTGATGAGATTCTGGTCAGCCACTGGGATGGGGAGGGAGCGATTATTCCGCAACCGCATCCAGACGTGCTCGGCTCCACAGAACTCCGCGCAGGAGCCCAGGTATACGCCCGGATTGTCCGCCTGTAGCCACATATCATTCGGATGTCCAGGAACCGTATCCATCTTAGTCCCTAATTCGGGCAGCCATACATCATGGATTACGTCCGCCGATTCAAGGCGAACCAACGATTTTTTACCGGTGGGAAGGTGGATTTCGTTGGCTGTGACTGCGCCTGAGGGAGAATAACGAACCTCCCACCACCACTGGTGACCGACGATGACCATATCAGACTGGAGGGGGGTATTGGGGAGCGTAACCGCCATCACTCGAAGCATGTAAACAAACACCGTGGCCAGCAAGAGAAGAGGGACTACGGTCCAAATAATCTCCAGTTTGACACTTCATAATATTTGAGGCGGCTCGCCCTCATCATCCCGGCTACGAAATCGGACAATTGAATAAACCAAACCAAAAGCTACAATTGCAAGGATCACCCTGGCAATGATCAGGATATAGATAAACAAATTTGCGGTTATCTGTGAGAGTGGCGACTGTGGGTTGAAAGGAGAACTATTACCCATATCAATTCCTTCTATTTTCGAGTCTGCATTTAACTGGGAGTCGCCGCAGCAACTTTTTAGGAATTTTATTAAAGGGCCAAACTTGACGGTTAATTCCTCAGCGTATACCCCAACAACCCCACGCAACAGGCGTGAACACGTCGATGCTGGCGCAAGCAGATATTTCGTGCCCATGTTAGCATCACTCAAGGTTCCCAGTCCTTAAACACTGCTAAACAAAGGCTTAAGAAAATCAAAAATGGCATCTTCGGCTTATAAGGAATTGATAAGCTCATCTCTAGCCTCTCTTAAGGATTTTTCAGAGTTAGTGATGATATGATGAAAAGGTACATCTACCTCTTTCCCAAAGACAGCGATCAGGAGCCCGGGCGTGGATGATTCGACCCTTTCCGCTTACAAAAATCTTTTGCACTGGCGGCGGGTGGAACCCTGGACCATATGATTCGCATTTACAATGGGGAAATGCCATGACAGCGAAGGAAACGATGGAAGTAAGTCCTCTTGCAGGAAAGCCAGCCAAACCAGAGATGTTGGTCAACGTGCCCAAACTCGTCACTGCCTATTACACGAAGACGCCTGATCCTTCGATACCAGAGCAACGGGTTTCGTTCGGCACCTCCGGGCATCGCGGTTCGGCCTTCGAAAAGGCTTTTAATGAATGGCACATCCTTGCCATTAGTCAGGCCATTTGCCTGTACCGAAAGCAGCAGGCGATCGATGGTCCACTGTTCCTCGGCATGGACACCCATGCGCTCTCGGTACCGGCTCTTGCCAGCGCGTTGGAAGTGCTGGCCGCTAACGGGGTCGAAGTTATGCTCGCGGAAGGGGACGAATATACCCCGACACCTGCCATTTCACTCGCCATTCTCAGGTACAACCACGGACACAAGACCGGTCTCGCCGACGGAATCGTGATCACGCCCTCCCATAATCCGCCTCACGACGGCGGGTTTAAGTACAACCCGCCAAACGGTGGTCCAGCGGATGAAATCATCACCAACTGGATCGGAGCGAAGGCAAACGAGTTTCTAGAAAGTGGGCTGAAGGGTGTGAAGAGGATCACTTTACAGAAAGCCCTGCGTGCATCCACAACACACCGCTACGATTATCTTAATACTTACATCGATGAGCTGGCCAATGTAGTGGATATGGACTCTATTGGCGATGCGAAGATCAGCCTGGGGGTTGATCCACTCGGTGGTGCCGGTGTCCACTATTGGGAGCCGATTGCCGAGCGCTACGGGTTGAACCTCACAGTCGTCAATCGGGCTGTTGATCCCACCTTCCGTTTCATGACGGTGGATTGGGACGGTCAGATCCGCATGGACCCCTCCTCACCCTATGCGATGCAGAGGCTGATCGATATCAAGGATCGCTTTGATCTCGCCTGGGCATGTGATACGGACCATGACCGGCACGGGATTGTCACCCGGAGTGCGGGGTTGCTTCCACCCAATCACTATCTTTCGGTGGCAATCTATTACCTCTTCCAACACCGACCCAAATGGCGCAAATCCGCTGCGGTTGGCAAGACGCTGGTAAGCAGCCAGATGATTGATCGTGTCGCTGCAAAGCTTGACCGTAAGCTCTACGAGGTACCAGTTGGTTTCAAGTGGTTCGTGGATGGCCTGCTCGACGGCTCGCTTGGCTTCGGCGGTGAAGAGAGCGCCGGTGCGTCATTCGTCCGCCTGGATGGCAGCGTTTGGACCACGGACAAGGATGGAATGATCCCGGCCTTGCTTGCGGCAGAGATCACTGCCCGGATGGGGCGCGATCCTGGTGAGATCTATTCCGACTTAACGCGCGAGTTTGGTGAACCGGTTTACGAGCGCGTTGAGGCACCAGCCACTCCGGAACAGAAAGCGCTACTGGAAAAGCTCTCACCAGAGCAGGTCAATATCAAAGACCTGGCTGGCGAAAGAATCCAAGCTATCATTACCAAGGCGCCTGGCAACGACGCCCCCATCGGAGGACTGAAGGTGGTGGCAGAGAGCGGATGGTTCGCGGCGCGTCCATCCGGAACCGAGAATATCTACAAAATTTATGCAGAAAGCTTCCGAGGAGCGGATCATCTGCGCCGCATCCTGGAGGAAGCACAGATGATCGTCAGCGACACTTTGGCAGCGTCCACATAGTATCTGGGAATTCTTCCCAAGATAGAATTAAAGGAAATCCTATGAGCAAACAAACCCGTGCCATCCATCCAATCTACAACCTTCTACCTATGGAAGTCGAGGGATTCGATTCCCTTGCCGAGCTGGCCTTGGATTTGCGCTGGTCGTGGAACCATGCTGCCGACGATGTTTGGCAGCAGCTTGATCCCGCCCTGTGGGAGCTCACCCACAACCCTTGGGTGGTCTTGCAGACGGTCTCGCGGAACCAAATCGAGCGTGTATCTGCCGATCCAATTTTCCGCAAGCGCGTCGATAAGCTTGTACAAGCCAAACGACAAGCGGCAGAAGCGCCCGCTTGGTTTCAACAAGCCTACCCAAAATCGCCCCTAACCGCGATTGCATATTTCAGCATGGAATTCATGCTGAGCGAAGCTCTCCCCATTTATTCGGGCGGGCTTGGCAATGTAGCCGGAGATCAGCTCAAATCTGCCAGCGACCTAGGTGTGCCGGTGATCGGTGTGGGACTTCTCTACCAGCAGGGCTATTTTCGGCAGGTGATCGATAAGGACGGCGGGCAACAAGCCCTCTTTCCGTATAATGATCCAGGACAACTGCCAATCACGCCATTGCGCCAACCGAATGGAGAGTGGTTGCGGTTGGAGATCAAATTACCCGGTTATTCGGTCTGGCTGCGCGCCTGGCAGGTCCAGGTCGGCAGAGTAAAACTCTACCTGCTGGACAGCAATGACGCGGCGAACTTTCCTGCTCACCGAGGGATTACCAGCGAACTCTATGGAGGAGGCCCGGAACTGCGCCTCAAGCAAGAACTGCTCCTCGGGATCGGCGGGTGGCGGCTGCTCGGCGCACTGGGCATCCAGCCGGAAGTCTGTCACCTGAATGAAGGGCATGCGGCCTTCGCCGTGTTGGAACGCGCCCTGAGCTTCATGGAAGAGACAGGGCAGCCCTTCGAAGTGGCACTGGCCGTCACGCGGGCGGGAAACCTCTTCACCACCCACACGGCAGTAGCCGCCGGCTTTGACCGCTTCGATCCTGCCCTCATCAAGCAATACCTCGGTGGCTACGCCGAGCAGAAGCTCGGCATCACACTCCATGATTTGCTGGCCCTGGGCCGGCAAAACCCGGACGACTCGTCGGAAAGTTTCAACATGGCCTATCTGGCGATCCGCGGGAGCGGGGCAGTCAACGGCGTGAGTCGCTTGCATGGGAAGGTGAGCCGGCAGCTCTTTGAGCTTCTCTTTCCGCACTGGCCGCAAGACGAAGTGCCGGTCGGACACGTGACCAACGGGGTTCATATGCCGAGTTGGGACTCGGCGGCAGCCGACGATCTTTGGACGGAGGCTTGTGGAAAAGACCGCTGGCTGGGTACAACGGAAACCCTGGATCAGGACATTCGCCGCGTCTCCAACGCCAAGCTCTGGCAATTTCGGACCGCTGCCAGCAAGTCTCTCATCGAATACGCTCGCGAGCGATTGTCCCAGCAACTGACCATCTCAGGCGCGTCTCCCGAGGCAGTTGACGAGGCGAAGCATCTGTTTGATCCAAACGCATTGACGCTGGGCTTCGCGCGCCGCTTTGCCCCCTACAAGAGACCGAACCTGCTGCTGCACGACCCGGAGAGACTGCTTCGCCTGTTGACCAATCCTCAGCGGCCCGTGCAACTCATCCTTGCCGGTAAGGCTCATCCGGCGGACCAGGCGGGGCAGGCCTTGATTCGGGAATGGACCCATTTTATTCGACGGCCCGAGGTGCGCCCCCATGTGATCTTCCTCAGTGACTACGACATGCTTTTGACCGAGCACTTGGTGCAGGGGGTAGATATCTGGATCAACACGCCACGACGACCCTGGGAGGCCTGCGGAACGAGCGGAATGAAAGTGCTCGTCAATGGCGGCATCAATCTTTCGGAGTTGGATGGCTGGTGGGCAGAAGCCTACACGCCTGAAGTGGGGTGGGCGTTGGGGGATGGACAGGAACATGGCGACGATCTATCCTGGGATGCTACCGAAGCCGAGGTGCTTTACGATCTACTCGAACGCGAGGTAATCCCCGAGTTTTATACCCGCAACAAGCAGGGCATTCCCACTGCCTGGGTGGCGCGTATGCGTGAAAGCATGGCGCGGTTAACATCACAGTTTTCTGCCAACCGCGCCGTACGCGAGTACACCGAAGGACATTACATCCCGGCTGCCGCAGCCTACCGTGAGCGCGCGGCTGATAAAGGTGCAGTGGGCGCGCAGGCGGTCAATTGGCAGCATACTCTTGAAAAGAAATGGGCCACGCTGCGCTTCGGCGAAGTGAAGGTTGGGAGTGACGAAGGGAGGCACGTATTCGAAGTTGAGGTCTATCTCGGCAGCCTTGACCCAAATAGTGTACGGGTAGAACTT
>Ga0315538_1002003_pt1 | contig 11706 bp, 9 predicted proteins | sample SalMarSW160230MG_2_FD_203834 | JGI IMG/M metagenome (GOLD analysis project Ga0315538, IMG submission 203834) | Salt marsh sediment microbial communities from the Plum Island Ecosystem LTER, Massachusetts, United States - Salt Marsh Sediment SW1601-230 ...
GGGGCATACTAACTGGGGGTCAAGAGGTCGCTGGTTCAAGTCCAGTCGCCCCGATTGACGGATGGTTCACACTGATGGGGCGTGGGGTGTTTTTTTCAGGATATTATTCGTGACGGGATTTGGGCCGCAACAAATCGGTAAATGGCTGATTGTCCTCGGGCTTTTCATAGTTGCCCTGGGCGGGATAAGCATAGAGTGGCCTGCCCCTGTTTTATGTACCAGTTGTTTTGAGAGTATATCACACATATTCTCCTTGTCTTGAGGAAGGCGGAGCGTAGGAGCCTTGCTCAAGACACTTCGCCGCGAATGCTGCCGGGGCTATATAATCCAAGCTGCTGTGCGGTCGGTAGTAATTTTTCGAAGGCGACAAAAAAATTTAGTAACCGTAATTCCTTACTAAATAACAGCTTACCGAATGGGCAGGGGCGGATTTGAACCGCCGACACACGGATTTTCAGTCCGTTGCTCTACCGACTGAGCTACCTGCCCGGCAATTCCCAGGATGTTTGATATTAACGATTTCTCTTGCACGTTGTCAAGTCCTTTGGTGCGGCAAAAGTTAAAAACCCGTATTCGAATCATTTTTGCGTCCGTTCTTCGCCGGGTTCCTATGACGGAATCCGTAAGGATATTAATACTACAGCGCAACATAATATAAAAAAAGCGTGTTTACGGCTAAAAATCAGAGATTAAAAAGCAAAATGTAAAACGACAAATCAAAATTCAAAAACGGTTTTTTTGTCCCTATGCGGCCATCCGGCCTCGACTGCCAACCATACGCCGGTTATCAACAACTGTTATTTTTGACTTTTACGCTGTAATTTTGATTTTTGCATTTTGATATTTAATATAAATTGCTGTATTTGCTTACACGGCAATATGTTATCGCTATTAGTAAAACCGTAACTTGCGCTGTAGTATTAAAGGCCTGTAACAAAACCCACAGCTCCCATTTGTCATTTCCGGCGAACTTATCCCGGGCCTGCCGAAGGCGCGCAATACGAGAACTACCATTGTGCCTCGGCGTAGGGGCCGATGGGGCCTTTGGGTCCGGGTCTGGGACGGCTTTTCAGGATTGCCTCGGCGATAGCGATGTCGCCGGCGTGAGTAATTTTGATGTTTGACGGGTCGGTCTCAACAATCGTAACTTTGTGGCCGAGTGCCTCGACCAGCAGTGAATCGTCGCTGATTTTCTCCGGTTCTTTCGCCTTGGCTTTTGCGTGCGCCTCTTTCAGAAGCGCCTTCTCGAAGACCTGCGGCGTCTGGGCTTCGTAAAGAGTCGAGCGGTCAACGGTTTTGGTGATAAGCCCGTTCTTTACCTGTTTGATTGTGGAGGAGACGGGGCTGGCGAGAATTGCAGCGCCGGTTTTTGCAGCGGCTGCTATCACATCATCGAGCCATTTTTCGGTGATGCAGCATCGGGCCGCGTCGTGAACTGCAACAAGCTCGATATCCTCTCGTAACAGCTCAAGCGCCTTATTGATGGTCTCGAAGCGGGTCGCGCCGCCGAGGAACACCTTTACATTGAACAGCGACAGGTTCGCGCCCCATCTGACCTTTACGAGCTCCTCATCGTCTGCTGCGATGCCTAAAAGGACCTGTTTGACGTCATCGCGATTGGCGAAGAGCTCGACACTTCGCAGAAAGACCGCCCTGCCCGCCACGTTGACAAACTGCTTCTTTCGCTTACCTGCGAACCTTCTGCCGGGCCCGGCCGCACATATTATCACCGCAATCCTTTTCAAGACCTTCTATCTCCTGAAGAATCAGACGTCGCAAATCTTTATCGCCTCTGCCAGAGATTTCAACGGGTCTCGCTTGGGAACAAACTCATGGGCGACGTAGCCCGTAAAACCGGTCTTGAGTATTGCCCGCATAATGGCAGGATAGTACAGCTCCTGCGTTTCGTCGATTTCGTTTCTGCCGGGGACACCGGCTGTGTGGTAGTGTCCGATGTACTGATGGTAGTCTCGAATCGTGCGGATGATGTCACCTTCCATAATCTGGGCGTGGTAGATGTCATACAGGATTTTCATATTTTCAGAGCCGACCCGCTTGCAGACCTCGACACCGAACGCAATGTTGTCGAACATATAGTCTTTGTGATCGACTTTGGAGTTGAGATATTCCATATAGATGGTGACGTTTTTCTTTTCAGCGTGGCCGATGATTTTCTTGATGGCTTCGACCGTGTTGTCGAGGCCCTCTTGTTCATCCATTCCGTAGCGGTTGCCCGGGAAGCATATCACGTTGTGGCAGCCGAATTTGGAGGCGGCGTCGATACTTCTTTCAATCTTACTCAGGCACTCGGCGTGGTTTTCCTTGTGGCTGAGGCCATCTGTCAAGCCGTGCGAAAAGAGCATCGTACAGACAAGGTCTGTCCCCTTTAGCGCCGGCAGCTCTTCCGGCTGGAGCAGGTCGATGCCGATCAGGCCCATTTTTGCGCAGGCGCCGCAGAACTTATCGAGCGGGATTTTGCCGTAGCACCAGCGGCTCACCGATTGCTTTATTCGACCTTTGTTGACGACTCGCCGGATTTCGGCGCCGGCTCCCGGCAAATTGAGGACGCCGGCAACGGCGACACCGGCAGCACCGGTCAGGACCTGACGTCGGGAGATTTCCAATCGTGCTGACATTTATGAACCTTTCGTTTTAAGAGCAGATTGAGTTTATACGTTTCACACAGACAGGGTATCCGACGAGAGAAAAATGTCAATAGTCGATACCTCGCCGGGCCATCAGGCCTTTGTCGAACGGATGCCTGATATTCTTCATTTCAGTAACCAAATCCGCCATCGCCATCAATTCATCGCCGGCCCCGCGGCCTGTCATAACAATCTCAACACGTTCATCCCGCCTTTCGACAACACGCTGTACGTCCTCCAGCCGGGCCAGACGCTGCGAAAGACAATACACAATCTCATCGAGTATCAGCACGTCATAAAACCTCTTCTGTGCGGTTTCGGCAAGGCGCTCGAGGGCATTGCTGATAGCAATTCGAGTTTTGGCGACGACGTTTTCGTCGCCGGGCGACTTTGCCATATCCCAGGGCATATCGAGGGCCTCGACGCGGATGCGGACCGCGCCCAACTGCAGGGCGAATCGCTCGCCGATATCGAGTGACGGCGGCTTTAGAAACTGATAGATGAGGACTTTGTTGCCCTGGCCCGCCGCACGCAGGGCAAGTCCGAAGGCGGCGGTGGTCTTGCCCTTGCCGTCGCCGGTATAAATTTGTACCAGTCCCTTTTCAAGCATAGGGCTATAATAAGGGCAAAACAGTAAATTGAAAATCAAAAATCGCTGTGGACGGGTTAAAAAGACAAGTGAACAGTCGTCTCAACGCTCAAAAGTCAGATGCTGCAATAACGCCCCAGGCGGATTACTCAGTTGGTTCGATAACAGCCAAACGCCCGGATAGCTAACAGGCCGCCGTTGCCTCGACGGCCTCGGCCGGCTCGAATTGACTCTCCTGCTGCTCGCCGGGCCTGAAAGGCAGCGGCTCGAAGAATTGTATTGCAACGCGTCGTAACTGAGCGTTGATATGCTCCACCCGGCAGATGTTTCCGGGGCGGATAAAATCCGCCACGCCAAACGATTCGTCGGTCCCGTAACGCGGCACGCTGAACCTGGCCGTCACCTGCCGGCCCGGATGTACCCAGCCGCACTCGCCGCGGCATGTAAATGCCGCCCCCCTGCTGCTGACGTCAATCATCTGACCCTGTAAAAGCTCTGCATCAAAGTCCTCGGCGAACCAGACGGGCCAGTAATACCTCAGCCGTTTTTCCCCTCTTCGCTCAGGCGTGTTTTCCATTTGCCGGTTCCTAAAAGCGCTTGTTAATAACGCCTTCGTAATCGACAAATTCGGTGAGCCGCTTTAAAGACCGTCGGCGGATGATGTGCTGTCCGGTGAAGCTGTGTTATGCAACCTGCCCGCAGGCAAACACCCTGTAGGGAATGAAAAAATGCAAAACTGCCGACCGGCAGGCCGGCGCTTTGCAGGAGATTGGCATAGAAAAATTTTTTACTATCGGTTACCTGACAAAGGGCTAACGTCCTGATAATCGCTTCATCCTGGCCCTGACCAGCTCGGTGAGCCGCCGGCCTCGCTGCTGGAAGTTATCAAACATATCGTAACTTGCACAGCCGGGGCTGAGCAAAACGACATCGCCGCTGACGGCAATCTCGCCGGCTGAATCAACCGCATCGTTAAGTGAAGCGGCAAGCTCAACTTTTATGACCCTCTCTGTGTTCTCCCTTCGACTTTGCTCAGGGCGAGCTGTGACCTTTGTGGCTAAGTTTTTTTCAATTGCGTCGGCGATTTTTCGAGCGGTCCGGCCCATCAAAATCGCGGCTTTGGCCCTTTTTGCTATTGCCTCGGCCAGCGGCTCAAGCGGGATGTGCTTGTCGTAGCCGCCGGCAATAATAATCACCGGCTGGTCAAACGCCTCTATAGCGGCAATCGCGCTTACCGGGGTGGTCGCCTTCGAGTCGTTGTACCACCTGACGCCGTCAATCTCGGCTACCGGTTCGAGCCGATGCGGCAGCGGTTTAAAGCCCGGCAGGGAGGCGATTATGCTTTCGTCATCGCTCCCGAAATGCCGCGCTATGCAAACGGCAGCCGCTAAATTGGCCAAATTAACCGCACCCGGCAAAGCAAAACAGTTTCTGATTCCATCGCTGAGCTGCTCTGCTGAAAACTTCATACAGACCCTGCCCGGCTGGCCATTTAATTTTGCAAACCATTCGCAGCCGATTTCATCGTCGGCATTGAAAATTGAAACGGCAGGGCGGCGCTCATCGAGTTTCTGGTATTGGAAAAGGGACTCTTTCGACCGGCAATATGCCTCGAATGTGCCGTAGCGGTCGAGATGATTGGCCGTCAGATTTGTGAGCAAAGCCACCTGCGGCGCCCTGCGCAAGCGCGACAACTGCTCAATCTGAAAACTCGACAGTTCAAGCACGACCAAATCATCGGCTGCAATCTCATCGATGACCGCAAGCAGCGGCTCGTTGCCGATATTGCCGCTGAGCCATAGCTTTCGATAACCTGTTTGCTCCCGGCTAATTGCGGCCCTTAGAAGATGTGCAGTCAACGCCGCTGTCGTGCTCTTGCCGTTGGACCCGGTAATACCAATAATTACGGCAGGGCACAACTCGAAGAAAATCTCTATCTGCGACGTGATAAGGGCGCCGCCCTGCTGCGCAATGCGCAGGTACTCGCTGTCGGGCCTGACCGCAGGATTGACTATGACAATATCCGCACGTTCAAAATCAGCCCGCTCGTGCGAGCCGAGATGATACTCGATATCATCAAGACCATCGAGCCGGCTTACCGATTCGCCGAGTGCATCGCGCCTGGCCGAATCCGTGACCGTCACCGACGCACCGACGCTGCACAGAAACTTCACGACGTCCACCCCGCCGCCGAACCGCCCCAAACCCATCACCAGTACTTCTTTGCCGGAGAAAAAATACTTATCCATAACGCAAGAAGATAAAAACTACCGGGCAAAAAGGCAAAGGCAAAACTGACCTTTTCAAAGCCATATTCATTTAGTATTCGGCAAGCTCAACAAACTCTTATTTGAAAAGCAGTTGGGCAAACTCGTGGAGGTCTTTTCGCCAGACCTGCCATTCGTGCGAGCCGTGGCACTCGTAGCGGACGTGCTTGATGCCATGCTCGGTGAGCGTTTTATCGAGGTCTTTACTGCCCTGGTAGCCGCCCTCGAGGTCTCCCATTCCAAACCAGAACAAGTCGATTTTTTTGTTGGCTTCTGCGGCATTTTTGAATACGCCGTTGAACGATGTCTCGACGTTGAAATTGCGCGAGCCGCCGCTGAAGGCGCCTATCGAAGCGAATTTATCGAGATTGCCGAATCCGGTGCGCATGGCCTGGCCTGCGCCCATGGAAAGGCCCGCGATGGCGCGATATTTTCTGTCGGAAAGCGTTCTGAAATTCTCATCGATATTGGGAATAAGGTCTTCGATAACAAGCTCGGTAAAGGCGCTGTTGCGTCGGCCCCAGCTTGCCCCCCTGTTATCATCTTCGCCGGGCTTTGTGGCGTAGCCGTTGTCCATTACAATCAGCATCGGCTTGGCCTTGCCGGCGGCGAGCAGATTATCCATTATGAAATTGACCTTTCCCTGCATCATCCAGCCGAGCTGGCTCTCGCCGGAGCCGTGCTGGAGATAAAGAACCGGGTATTTTTTGCTCGCAGCCGTATCGTAACCGGGCGGGGTATAGACCAGGCACTTGCGGATTTGGCCTGTCACTTTCGAGTGATACCAGTGGAATCGGATGTCACCGTGCGGGACTTCTTTGGGCAGATAAAAATCGACCTTCGGGTCGGGCACTTCGACCATGCTGGACCATCTTGCCCAGCCGAAATAAACCTGCGACCACGGGTCGGAACATTCGAAGCCGTCGATATTGAAGGCGTAATAGTGCAGGCCGGGTCTGCACGGTTTTGTCGTAACGGTCCACTTGCCCTCGTCGGCCTTTAGGAAATCATACTCAGCAGCCCCCATCGCGTTCGGGTCCGTCTTGGCAATGAGCTTGACATACTTTGCATCCGGCGCCTTAACTTCGAAAGTTACCCTGCCCTGCTCATCGACCTTGTGCGGCGCCAGAAACTGCGCAAAGCCGACAGAACTGAACACTACAGTAATTGCAATTGTGGCAAGAAGGCTTTTGTATTTCATTTTCCTGCTCCTGAAATAGAATTACGGTTTCGCAGCGGAATAGATATACGCAACGCCGAGGCTGAGGGGCTGTAGCGCCACATTTTCAAATCCTGCATCTATCATACAGCGGGTGAGCTCGAACGGCGAATAAAAAGATTCGATGGTCCTGCTAAGGTAGCGGTACGGCTGATAGTGGCCCGATACGGCAGCGCCAATCACAGGCAGCAGGATTTTGAGGTACGGCAGGTACATACTCCTGACGATACGGTTGGGGGGCAGGGCAAATTCGAGAATAACCGCTTTGCCGGCAGGCCTGAGTATTCGCCGGATTTCTGTCAGCGCCGCCGGGACGTCGGGCATGTTTCGAATACCGAACGCCATAGTGACCACATCGAAGCTGTTATCGTCAAACGGCGTATGAGCAGCGTCGCCTCTGATAAGCTCGGCTCGATTGTCGAGGCCGAGGCGGCTTAGCTTCTTCTTACAGACGGTGAGCATCTCACCTGAGATATCAAGGCCGAGGGCACGAGCGATGTTGGTTCTTCTTCGCAACAGGGAAACGAGAATGTCACCGGTACCGGTAGCAAGATCGGCAAGCGTAATGTTTTTATGTGCATCAAGACAAGCAACAACTTTACGCCGCCAGAAGTAGTCCTGTCCGAAAGACAGCAGATGATTGAGAAAATCGTAAGTCGGTGCAATACTTCCGAACATCCCGACGAGACGGTCAGCGTCGCTCGACACTATCGGCGTGGGCGAAGAAACTACTTGGTTATCCGGTTTCACAACTTGCTCTGCATCGCATTGGCCAAATCGACCTTGGCGTCGATGACCGCCTGCTCAATGCACCTTTTCCAGTCGTCGCCGAATTGCTCCTTGTACTGCGGTTTCTCGTAAGCGTAGATTATCGACCGTGAAGCATTTATCAGCGCCCCGGTGCTGTCCGGCTTGCAGAACCGCACGCAGTCCTGTGCCGAGGCTCCCTGAGAACCATACCCGGGAACGAGAAACCATATATTCTCGAACTTATCGCGCAGAGCCGACGTCACGTCGGGGCTTGTGCCTCCCACTACCATACCGACGTTGCTGTAGCCGCTGTCGCCGATTCGGTCGGGTTTGTTTGCAATCTCAGCAACCACCTCTGCCATCTTCTCGTACATCCTCTGTCCGTCCGCGTCGGTAAAGTCCTGAATTGCCGCCGCCGAAGCATTGCTCGTCCGCACCAGGACAAAAATCCCCTTACCCTGCTTCTGGGCCACAGCCGCAAACGGCTCAATCCCGTCAAGGCCGGTATAGCCGTTGACGGTTATGGCATCGGGCGCGAGCGTATCCTCCAGACCCACCAACTCGGGATTCTCGAGATGAGCGGCTGCATACGCCTCGGCGGTATGCCCGATGTCGCCGCGTTTTACATCTCCGATGATTTCCAGGCCAAGCTCCTCCGCCTCCGAAATCAGCGAATAGTAACTTTCTATCCCCTCCCACAGGTAACGCTCGAAAAATGCGATATTCATCTTCACCGCCGGTACCATCGGCCCGACGATACGCATCACCTGCGTGCAAAAATCGAAAATTGCATCCACCGCCGCCGCCGCGTCAAACTCATCGTTCATATCACGGTGGCTTCGTATCGGAAGAGGAAGCCGGCTGTACACCGGGTCCAGTCCTACTATCAGAGTTGTCTTCTTGCTCTTAACCGCCTCGCACAGCCGATCGCCGAAATGACTTGCCATATCTGTGTAACCTTTCCTTTCCGTTTTATTTTACTTTTCAACGTCCACAGCTTACTATAATCGCATTGCTGAAATTGAGCAACCTCCAAATTCAATATCCGGGCAAAGGATTTGAAAAACCGCAAGAAGAAAAAGTTCAAAAGCCGCTACTGGATTCCGGTCGGTCTTATTGCTGCCGTACTGATATTGATATTATTGCTTGTTTCGCACAGACCCGGTGTTTACAGGCCGGCTTTGCCGACCGGCGACGACAAGCCCAGCCGTTACCTTACTCACGTGCTGCTGCCGGGGCTTTACAACGGTGCGCAGCTCGGCGAGCCCTTCGAGCTTGTTGTGACGCAGGAGGGCATAAACGACATCATCGCCCACTCAAACTGGCCTGTTCGAGTAAAAGAGATAACCTTTTCAGGCCTGCAGGTCGTTCTCTCGCCGGGACAGGTTCTGATGATGGCAACTGCAAACGTCAAAGACATCCACTTCGTCCTCACAGCCGAGCTAAATCCCATAATAGACGAAAACGGCCTGCTGACCTTACACGTTGCCGCAGTCAAAATCGGCACCCTGAATATCACAGCCCTTGCAAAAATAATAGCCGGGAAAATATATTCGCACCGTCTCGGTGAGGCCGGTGCAAATTTAGAAGACCTTTCGGTGAGAATAACCCGCTCGCTGATTAACGACGAGCCGTTCGAAGCTGTATTCGAATTCGAGGACGCAAACCTTCGAATAGAAAAACTGGACGTCCTGCGGCAAGAAATAGCGGTCCGTCTCGTGCCGGAAGCCCGACTAAACCGCCTGCGTCTAAGAACCTATCCGAATAACCCCTCACGCTTTGTCATTGCGAGGCCTGCTTCGCAGTCCTCGCAATGACATGCTATCGCAAATAGTTATTCGGATAATCTCTAAATATCGAGCTTCATTATAGGACCGCACAGACTGTCTCAGCTGAAAAGACCGGCATTCAGCCGCGTTTTGTCCCCGATTCAGGGCCATTTATGCAACCCCGGACGGTATGTGCTTAACCGGCCCCAATCATCTAACGATAACTCTGCTATGCGGAAAACACGCTCTGTTCTCAGGCGGCAGTCCTGTGGACTATCGGCGCGGATTATTTATACGGATTAGCAGGGATTGTTAAATGGGTAAAACTCAGGATAAAAATCACACTCTCCTTTCCAGGGCAAACCGGCTCGGCCTGAAAAACATTCGCTTTACCTGTGCTCAAAACGAAAAGCCCATAAGACTATTCCTTGAAGCTCTGCTGGTTATTTTCCTGGCCCAGGCGGTCATAATGGGCTTACTCTATGCGCTGTCCACAAGGAGCGTCTTCGACGTTATAATGCACTCGGCACTGCTGCTTCTGATTACAGTGGCTGTTCTCTATCGGCTGTTCGTCGGCCCGTTGACAAGGTCGTTAAGCAAGAGCCGGCAGGTAGAACAACTGCTAAAGGCCGGCGAGCAGATTTACAGAACGCTTTACACATCCTCCGACGATGCGATTATTCTGGCAAGCGCCGAGAAAGGATTCCTGGCGGCCAACCCCGCCGCCCTCAAGCTCTTCGGCTGTGAAAATGAAGAACAGCTCACATCCAGGACACTCGCCGACCTCTCCCCCATTCACCAGCCCGGCGGAACGGCTTCCGCCGAAAAGGCCCGGCAGATGACAAAAACCGCACTCGAAAAAGGCGTTCATCACTTCACGTTCACATATAAACGCACCGACGGAACCGAGTTTCCCGCCGAGGCAACGCTCACCGCAACGGAAATAGACAATCAGGCAATACTGCAGTTAATCATCCGCGATGCCACCGAAAAGGCCCTGCTCGAAAATGATCTCAAAGAGCACGTCAGGCAGCTCAACTGCCTGTATGGCCTTTCCCGGCTCACAGACAAACCCGATACCCCCCTGGACCGAGTGTTCCAGCAGGCAACCACGCTCATCCGCAACGCTTATCAGAACCCCGACAAGACATCTGTAAGAATCACCTTCGACGGAGTACAGTACAAAACGGATAACTTCGCCAAGACAGAAGTGAGCCACTACGCAGAAATAAAAGTCGATGGCGAGCAGACCGGCCAAATCGAAGTTTATTATCTCGGCGAAAAAGCAGAAAACGGCGAAAAAACGCTTCTGAAAGCAGAACAGGATATGCTGAATATCATCGCCAAGCGCCTCGGCCTCATCGCAGAGAGCAAACGCACGGCCGAGAAGCTGAAACTCTTCCGAAATTTCGTTGACCGGTCAAACGACTGCTTTTTCGTCCTCGAACCGCAGTGGGGCCGGTTCCTCGATGTGAACGACAGGGTCTGCGAAACGCTCGGATACAAAAGAGAAGAGCTGCTGGCGATGGCCTATACAGAGATTGAGCAAACAATCACCGACCGTCAGTTATGGACCGACTGGGTCGAGGGGCTCCGCGAACAGGGACATAAAGTCGTCGAAGTCATACACAAAAATAAAAACGGCACAACCGTCCCCGTCGAGGTTAATGTCAAATTCATAACACAGCAAAACAACACCTACCTGCTCGCTGTTGCCCGCGACATCACCGAACGCAAAAAAGCAGAAGAAAAACAGGCACAATTGCTCAGGAAAGTCGAAAATATAAATCAGGAATTGAAGGACTTCGCCTACATCGTCTCACACGATTTGAAGGCCCCGCTGAGAGGCATCAAAACCCTGACGGAATGGCTCCGGACCGACTACGCCGACAAGCTCGACGCCGACGGAAAAGAGCAGATGAGCCTGCTCACCGGCCGTGTTGACCGGATGCACAACCTAATCGACGGCGTCCTTCGGTATTCACGCCTCGGCCGTGTCAGCGAGCGGCACACGCCAATCGACCTCAACCAGCTCGTCCCCGAAACCATCGATATGGTCTCGGCTCCCGAAAACATACAAATTACAGTCGAAAATCGGCTGCCGACCGTTGTCTCCGAGAGAACCCGTATCACCCAGGTATTCCAGAACCTGCTCAGCAATGCAGTCAAGTATATGGATAAACCGAAGGGCCTTATCAAAATCGGCTGCAGCGAAGAAGGCGGCTTCTGGAAATTCAGTGTCTCCGACAACGGCCCGGGAATCGAAGAAAGACACTTTGAGAGAATCTTCAAAATCTTCCAGACACTGAAGGCCCGGGACCAGTTCGAGAGCACCGGCGTCGGCCTGACGCTCGTGAAGAAAATCGTCGAAATGTACGGCGGCAAAATCTGGGTCGAGTCCAAAATCGCCGAAGGAACTACCTTTTTCTTTACGCTGCCAAAACAAAGTACACCGAGCGCCAAGCAC
>Ga0315538_1002015_pt1 | contig 11682 bp, 8 predicted proteins | sample SalMarSW160230MG_2_FD_203834 | JGI IMG/M metagenome (GOLD analysis project Ga0315538, IMG submission 203834) | Salt marsh sediment microbial communities from the Plum Island Ecosystem LTER, Massachusetts, United States - Salt Marsh Sediment SW1601-230 ...
CAGAAGATTTTTTCGGCCCTATGGGTTTCACTCCGTTCAACTTCCGAGGTTTTAACCACCTTCTGTTTAAGCTGGATGGCTTTTAAAGCATCTTGGACTTTAGGCTTATAAGAGTCTTCTTCCAATCTTTTAATGAGCTTGTCGATCAAGGTTTCCAAGAACTTCAATTGGGTGGCGTTTTCCCTTCGACGAAGCTCAGGGTCTGCGACCTTTTCGTCGTCGGTATCAATCAGATGGTTCATATGATTCTTCTTCTTCCTTAAGGGGGGGGTCTGTGCATGCAAAAATATTCGTCTCCCCAATAAACGGTGGACTATCCTTTTCACCATTAAAGATGTTGAGAATTTGCTATTTGTGGTAAGAGAGACTATGGGTTAGGTATCAGAATGGTTCGAAGCTCACCATAAATGGTTCGACGCTCACCATAAGTGGCGTGGTGAGGGGTGACCAGCCCGCCCACCGCAAGCGGCGGGGCAACCCGGGCTCGTCAGGTCACACCCGCCAGAGGCGGGCAAGACCTGACGGAAGATGAAGCCCCAGCAGAACCAGTCAGCCATTCCTCGCATTATTACGGGTTTTCATGTTTTTGCGAATAGCGTTTATCACTGGTCTAGTGCGTCTCCAATCATGAAGCGAAACTAGACCCAAGAGAATTGTCACAATAGCGATGGCAATCCATGTTATGAACGAAGGCTGATCCTTCGTCGCAATCAAAAGAAAAGCATAGCTGCCGATAAGCAGCATAATCCTTATATATGAGCCAAAGCTTACGTACGATGGGGAGCCGCCCCCAGAAACCACAGGATTCTCCATCGACTGCATACCGCGTACCGCTCGACGTTCGTAGAATTTCAATGAGACAACGTGCACATAGACAGCCAATGAAAACACTGACAACATAAGGTATGCTAGACTACGAAGGGGTTGTTCGAAGTTTGGTATTTTATCAACTCCTAAACCCAGGATGCCAACGTAGGCAAATGCGACGTACCAAAGCTGCGATGAATACCAGCGCGAGCGCTGGTTTAACTGTTCATATTGAGTATTCCATTTGTCATTAGACATTCATACTCACCTCTTTAATAATTGGTCATCAACTTCATACTATTGTGCAACGTAACAACGATTATGCTGTCCGCCGGGGTGCCCCAGAGCACAGCTGCGGGCCACCCGCCTTTACCACCGCAGCTCAGGACAAGCGGCGGCTATTTTATTAACACAAGCCGACACATCCCTTTTTATGTCGAAATCCCAAAACCGTAGAACCTTCCACCCATCTTGCTTCAATCGGGCGGTGACTCTTTTGTCTCTTCGTATGTTATCCTCGATTTTCCTAAACCAAAAGCCTTTTCTCACCTTTATATCTTTCTTTCGCTCTAACCAATTGTAACCGTGCCAAAAAGACGAATCACAAAACACAGCGACTTTATGTTCTTTCCAACAGAAATCCGGCGTTCCGACAACGCCTTTTAGGTTCCTTCGGTATCCGCGAAATCCAGCACTCCACAAAGCACTACCCATAATCTTTTCAATACTCGTACCTTTTGCCTTAACACGTGACATCTTATAGGAAACAATTACCTTTTTGTTTCTCTTTAAATGAGTCATGTCTTATTCATCTTCATAGACAACAGAGTTCTTATCCTTCCTTTTATATTTTCATAAACCGTCGTTAATTTTCGTTTCGCCAAATCGGTTAAAAGAGATGTATGCATAAGAGCATCTCTGATTGGTTTATACGAGTTCGCATCTCTTGAGAGACAAGCTTCTTTTAGGGGGTCTTTTTTGTCAACTAAATTTGCGAGATAGTCCATAGACAAATAACTAAGATTGATATTTTCTTTTCTAATATCTATACTTGTACCACCTTTTCCTTTGAACTGCGCTTCGTTCTTTTTCCGTATTTCTACCTCCGTTTTAGCTTCGGGGGTTATTTTAATGCTTTTTTCTTGGATGAATTTTCTAATTAAATTTTCGGAAATAAAGCATTCTGCATAGGATGCAAAATTATACCTGGCATCAGCACCCAAATCATTAACCCAACCATCGACCCTTTTCTTGTTTTCTGTATCTTTAGGAAGAATATATTCTTCGGAAACAGCGTTATATAGTTCCTCGGCTTTTCTCTCTTTTGTGGAGATACTTGTATTTTCCGGATCACCATCCTTTCTGTGTTTTCTTCTCCAAGTATCCCAGTCACTGAGAATTTTACTTATAACTTCTTTTCTTAAAGTATTAAGAAACTCTTTGTATTTTGGATCATCACTGACAATGTTTTCACGGCTAGTCGTAAATCTATCCACATCGTCGTCCAAGTCGTTAAAATGAATTTGTCCGTACAAGTAGTTTTCTACTACCCTTGCTGTGGGTATGTGATTTAAAATATTTCTCTCCCTTAATCTTCCATTGACAAAAAGATCGACACCAATCTTTTCGTCAGTAGTGATTATTTTGAGATACCGAGGATGCTCGACAGAGGCGATAAAGCCTTTAAAATTTCCTTCTATATCAAGTTGTTTTTTTTCCTTTGGAACAAATTTTTTTTGAAGATTCTTAATATATGGATCGCTGAGATCATTTATTATCCATAGAAACTGCGTTTTTGACGCAAGGTCATTCAAGTATTTATGAGTGATTTTATTATTGCCAATAAATATATTGAAGTCTTCATCCAAGAGAGAGAACCTAAAATATAGAGCAACGATCTTTTTCAAAAAATCTAAACTATGTTTTATCACGTCTTTCATATTTTCGAAATAAAGGATAGTACCTTTGTCGTGGTCTTTTGTGTACTGACTAAAGATAACAGGCTCCAATTTCCCCAACTCATATTCCTTTGGCGTTAAATCTTCGGTTATGGCTTTATCCAAACCCGAATTATCAATGGCTCCACCAATATAATCCCCACCTTTTATTTTCGATATGACTGAGATTTTGTATGCGCATGATAACAATGCCAATTTTCCTATTCCCTTTCTACCGATATATGGCCTGCCTTTTGGCGAAGCTTTTCCTTCTTTTCTTTTGGAATATCCGATCTTCAAGAACTTATTTTGAAAATCATCCGCCGTCATACCTACACCATCATCCTTTATGAAAAAGCTGTTCTTTCCCTTATCTATATAAATGTATACATTCCTGGCATCCGCATCCCAGGCGTTAGAAATAGCCTCCCCTAGCACGGTTGCGAAGCTTCTGTATAGATTTCTTCCCAAGTGATTTAAGACACTCAAAGAAATCTCGAACGAGAATTTGCGGTTTGATTGACTATTCATAACACTGCCTAAAATGCTTGATAATGCTTTTTCCAATTATCTCACCCAATCGAACAGGCACAGCGTTCCCAATATACCTTCCCAATGTCTTAAGTTCCACCGGTGAACTGGACGGTGTGAATTTGTATTTCTTGGGAAAGGTCTGTAAAATCGCACCCTCTCGTATCGATATGGCTCTGTCTTGCTCAGGGTGTCCAAATCGCCCTGTTCCAAAACTAAAAAACTGTGTGGTAATAGTAGGTGACGGCTTATTCCATTCCATCCTTGCATAAACGGAACCATACGTCCCCCCGGATTCTTTACGATGGCAATCCGCTCTTAGATCCTCATCCCAATCCCGCCATGAAGCGCCAGGCGTCGATTGTCTTATTCTCTTAAGATTCACTTCCGATAGACCGGCCGATTTGTGTAGCCTATCCTTCCTTGATGATGTCCCAGCTTCAATCAATTCCAAATTACCGATAGCCATTTTGACTGTCTTATAATTCTCTGGTTTGTGTGTCGAAGCGATCAAGTCTATTTCTCCTAACTTCGAAGCTAACAGCACTAACCTTCTTCGGTTTTGCGGAATTCCGTAATCCTGACAATAGACATTTCGCCAATTCACGCTATATTCCATCGATTTGAGGCCTTCGACAAAATCGGAGAAAACTTTATGCTTGGTTATCTGCGGTACATTTTCCATCGAAACAACGATGGGTTGTACTTCCTTGATCAATCTGAGAAAACGATAAAGCAATCCCCAATCTTCTTTGGTATCTCTATCTTTCTCTTTTTGAGTATGTTTGGAGAACGGTTGGCATGGAGCACAACCCACCAAAACCTTAAAGCTTTCGGGGGGGTATAGCCTTAGGATTTCTTTTGATGTGATTTCTTGGATACTCTTATGAATAAACAGGGCATCATTGTTTTCTTCAAATGCGAATTTACATCTATCATCGACATCGACTCCGGCTACAACATTAATACCGGACTTTATTAAGCCACAAGTCAAACCCCCAACACCACAAAAAAGATCCACCGCAACTATGCGGAATTGAGCCCTTTTGTGAGTAACTCTTTTCATTTTCCCTCCGACAAGGTCTCGTGCGTAGAATGCGTGAGGCATTTGACAAACTAATAATGTGAGGAGCAAAGGGCTCCTGGCCTACGTACTGCCAGCCTCTGTTTCGGCCACTTGGTCATTCATCATGACCCCTCATAGAACGTCAATTTAAACTACGAGCACAATATAGCGATGCCCGCTAACCGGTCAAGCGAAATTTACCCGTTTCCTGTACCCGTTAGGTTAGAGAGTCTGTCAAGCAGGCTCCGCCATGCTTGACCTACGAGCTGATTTATCTTGGTCTCTTGTTCGTCACGGACACCTTTCAGACGGATCTTTGATGTGCGTGACGTTTAGCAAAAAGGTAACGGATTCATCCTGGACGGATTCACCGTGAACGGATTCACCGTGAACGGATTCATCCTGGACGGATTCACCGTGAACGGATTCATCCTGAACGGATTCACCGTGAACGGATTCATCCTGGACGGATTCACCGTGAACGGATTCATCCTGGACGGATTCACCGTGAACGGATTCATCCTGGACGGATTCACCGTGAACGGATTCATCCTGGACGGATTCACCGTGAACGGATTCATCCTGAACGGATTCACCGTGAACGGATTCATCCTGAACGGATTCACCGTGAACGGATTCATCCTGAACGGATTCACCGTGAACGGATTTATCCTGAATGGATTCACCGTGAACGGATTCATCCTGAATGGATTCACCGTGAACGGACGAGGCGTCCGTTACCAACAATGGGCTCTGGTCCGTGATGCAAAGAAATGGGGACGGGATATGCGTATGCATTCATACGAAAATTCCCGCCCCTATGAATCGACTGTAGGGGTCGCATTTCTGCCATAGGCAGATCCACCTTTGGCGGACATGCGACCCCCGCCTCTGGCGGGGCTTGTAGGCCGTGGGGTTCGATCCTTCGACAGGCTCAGGATGGTGAGCTTGTCGAACCATAAATTGAACCCCTACGACAAGTCATATTTACTTGAGCAAAATCATCTTCTTTGTTTCAGTAAAGTCTCCGGCCTGGATACGATAGAAATATATCCCGTTTGCTACAACTTTTCCATTGTCGTCTTTTCCGTCCCAGGTGATCCTGTGGTGTCCTCTAACAGCATGGCCGTTAAATAATTGGCGAACCCTCTGTCCCAGGACGTTGTAAATTTCCATACTAATCCAACCTGCCTGGGCGAGCTCATATTCAATAACTGTCCCCGGATTGAAAGGATTGGGATAGTTCTGCTTCAAGCTGAATTCTCTAATGACTTCATTCCCTATTTCATCATCTACGCCCACAAACGATGAGGCGTCAAAATATAAATCGTGTTCCGTCCAATGGACATAAAGAACTGCTGATTGTACTGAATTATCTGTTCCTCTTATGGTGTAAGCCCTTTGCGGCGGAGTATGATGAGGGCTATGATCGTTTATCCCACTATATGGCGCAGTCCAGACCGAAGGGTTGGCCTGTCCGTTTTCCTTGTAGATGTAACGAATCTGCCGAGGCGACGTGCCCTCGTAGCGGTAAGCCAAGGTTATGTTCTGCGCATCGTTTTCTTTCAGAACATGTAAAGACGGATAAAGCCGGTTTCCGCTTGAGGTATCACTCGGCGATGACAGTATGAACCAGCTGGCACCAGCATCTGTGCTCCAGTGGAAATTCAAAACCCAATGCGCAGGAGGGGTCGTACTGTATCGTTCATAGAATACCCAGAATACAGCTTCAGCACTTGGTGTAGTATGAGAACCAGCAACCACCGGAGCGTCACAATCACTGCCCGCCCAAGGATATTGGCCGTCTTTCCAATCAGCAGAGTAGCCGGAATTATCATTTCTTATAGTATAGATCTTATCATCGTCGGTTTTGCCAGCTACCACCAAATAGGTGCCTCGACTCCAAGCAATGCTGGGTTGGCTGGTGATGGGGGTAACTTCAGTAAGATTCTTTTTGAATTTCCACGTTTGACCATAATCTCTGGAGGTTTTAAATATTACCGAATCCTGATCCGTTTGGTAAACAACGTATAACCAGTAATTACTCCATAAATCCTGGCAAACTGAAAAGTCTACCACGTTGTCGTTATCAATCGTAGTGCAAAAACGTACGGAAAGATCACCGTAATTGTATTTGCAGTACCATAATTCATTGTCCCATATCCAAAATACGAAAACAAAGTTTGTGTCACCTTTTGCGGCGATAATATCTGCCTTGCCAAAACGCAAATCATTGGTTCCAGAGGTCGCGGTTCTTACACAGTTCCAAGTTTGCCCGTTGTCCGTGGAACGATAGAGATAAAGCGTATCTTTTAGATTAGTGGTGCTGCTGTCGGAGACAACCAATAACAGGGTGTCCTTATCCCCTTGATCCATGCCAAAACCATAGATATGGTTGGCTTGATGGACCAAAACATCATTGCCCCACGTCTGACCCTCAGCCAGAACCTGCTGGGGAACCGAAAGGGCAATCACTAAAACTGCCAAGAATAAAACGTAACGCTTCAGCATATTCCCACCTTTCAGTAAAGGTTTTTAAAAGATTATGATTCTTGTGAGACGGTATAAAATGAACCATAGATATTCGCCTGTCGTTTTTATACGTCCACTTTAAAGATAGAAAGACCTACGTAGCTTGTCAAGATTTCTTTTAAGGAGTGCGCGAAGTAATTGGATAGTGTTGTGGCAGGGTATCCTTCGGCCTGCGCCCTCAGGACAAGCCCCTACCCTGCCACATAATTTCTGGTCGAGGTGAGGGTTCATCCTGACTTCGTCCCGAAGGACTCAGTCCGAGGGAAGGGCACCCTCGACCAACGAGTCACCCGCCATTCATTCCCCGTTGGTGAAGAACACCAACGGGAAGCTAAGAATTCCCGGACCACCTTCGTGCGGGAAATCCAATTCCCGCACGAACAAGATCCATCGGACTAAATGATGACATCCAGCGGGAGCATAATGTAGGGACAGCCCTTCAGGGTGAATCCCTTCAGGATGAACCCTCGTGGCTGTCCGACCTAAAGTTAGGACAGGGACCCCGCCTGGGCGGGATTTCGCAAGCTCAACAAGCCCCGTCCCTACATAAAGCTTTCTTTCTTTTTTATTGACTCTCCTTTTTTAATTTGTTAAATTCATTTTGAATTAAGGAGGTTGGTAGCCGCAGGCTTATGGTCACCAGCTATTTAATTTGACAAATTCGCCTTGGAGTGCGTTCCGCCAACGGCGGAACGCAGCGTCCCGCCAAAGGCGGGGCGCACTCCTTTTCTTACTCTCCCAGACGGGTCTCCGTTTTCCGAATCGCCAAGATAATTAGTTGATAACCATTAGCCTGCGTGGGACGGGAGAAAAAAAGCGCAAACCTTGTCATCGGTTGATAGGTTTCAAGGATAAACACAAACACTGAAGCAATACTAAATGTCGAGGTATTAAAACATGAAAAGGAAGATATTCTTTTTGATCCTTCTGTGGATATGGGCTTACCTGGGGGTAGTCTCCTCTTATGCTATAGAGCAAAAAACATCTTTTGAATGGGAATATCTGCTGGAGAAACCCTCCTGGGGCATGATAGAGTGGAGCAGTGCTACCTTGCCCAAAGGATTCTGGTATCCCAGCTTTGAGTTTTTGTATGTGCACAATGAAAGCTATTTTGTGGCGGGAAAAGAGTTGGATTATCCCTGGGGGCGGGACTCTACCAGCTATATGATAAATGGCAGACTGCTTTATGGGCTTTCCAATAAATTAACTTTAGGAGTTTACATTCCTGTGGTGCTGGATCAGAAGGTAGATAGCGGGCTTTACGAAAAGGGCAAAAAAGTGAAATCCGGCGTCTCCAATGTTGGAGACGTCCAGCTTTTCTTTAAGTATCGTATTGTGGATCGATATTTCTGGTCTTTAGCCACAGAATTTGGCACCACTTTGCCCACCGGCAGAGCTTATAATAAAGTTTCTGCCAATCAAGCTGGCACTGGAGATGGTCAAACCGATTTGAATTTTGGGTTGAGGGGTGATATCCTGCTCACCGAGGGAAGCTTCATCAAACTGGGCATGCGATTTGCCCATCAGTTCAAAAGACAGTATAAAAATGAGGCGGGGAAATCAATTGATGAAAAACCGGGAGACGTTTTAGGAACAGATTTAGGGTTTGTGCGAAACTTTAAAAACGCGGGAATTGGTGGAACTTTGCAATATACCTGGTGGCAAGCTACAGAATGGGATAATGTGGTCGAAAGGGAGCAAGCAGATATTTTCAACTTTTCCTTTCGCCTCTCCTTGGGTGAGTTTACCCCGCGAAAACACGGAAAGCTTGACTTCACCTTAGATTTTCCCTTAACTGGGAAAAACGCTCCGGCTACTTACCGTGTTGGCATCAGCATCAAAACTATCTTCAAATGAAAACGATAAGTGTGTTTTACCCAGCACAGACTTAGGTCTTCGGTAAGATTAGTTGGCAATATATAAATTTATGTTTAAACCAAAAGGAAAGATTATAGCGGAAAGCTTTAGCCTTCCATTCATAATTATAGAGACCTTCCTTCAAGGGATCTCAGGACGAGAAAGGTCTCCGCTACTTTGATAATGAATGATCAAAGGCAACAGAAGGAATTCACTGTTGGGCATGGTGTAGGGATCTTCGTGCTTCTTCTGGTTGTGGTTATCATCATAGGCGGAATCAGCATGTTGATATTTGGACTCCACTTCACAGTGATTTTGAGTGAGACGATGATACTTCTGGTGCCTTTGTCATTTCTTTCTGCGGCCGGGTATTCATTCCGCCGCGCTTTTGCCTATCCGGAAAGGCTTGACTTCAGCTTCTGGGTTTTGGTGGGAGCCGCCACAGTTTTTCTGCTTGTGCTGATATCCGACATCACCGGCTATATCCATCAATTGATGCCCAGACCTAAAATACAACAGGAAGCTTTACTCAAGCTTTTTGTGGCAAAAACGTGGCCTGAGTATCTTTTCAGGATTTTTGCGGCTGGCGCTTTGGCTGGATTTTGTGAGGAGTTTGCCTTCAGAGGATTTCTGCAGTCGATCTTTTCTAAAAGGCTGGGAGGGATTAGGGGGTTTTTTCTCACTGCATTCTTATTTGCCCTGATGCATTTAGATCCCTGGAATTTTGCAGGTATTTTTCTTCTGGGACTATTTTTAGGATATTTGGTTTATTTAACCAGCAACCTCTGGGTTGCCATCTTTGTTCATGCTCTTTCCAACACCATCTCCTTCTCCGTAGGTTTCTTTTCACCAGATGCTGGCTCGGATTTTGGGTTTACCTTCCCGCCGTATATAACCTTGATTTGCACTTTCCTCTTTATCATAAGCTTAGATCTTATCCGAAAAGCTTACGAAAGAGCCAAATCTCCAAAAGTTTTGCCTGGATGCAGTAGGCTTGAGTAGCACCTTTTATGTATTAGAGACGAAATCCTGGAATGATTTACCTTATCCGTGACCTTACTATCAACTCTTTTGGAGCCACCCCCAAAAAGACTTATTTTTTCCTTGACAAAAAAGGATAGAAGCATTTATATTAAGTAACAGTGGGCACGCGAGATTAAGAATTCAATTAACCTCGATCTCTTTCTTATGGATTGCCTGCATGGAAGCGGGGGTGGGACCAAAGACTTACTTGTCTCGCCTATTATCTATTAAGAGTCGGGCAAATTTAAACTTTCTTGGACGAAAGGAAGTATACTCTTTCCCAAGAACGGAAAGCTTTTATTCCACGTTTTTTATAGTTCCGTTTTGTGTGAGGGAATAATGTTTACCCATTAATTTATACAAACTTGCTCTTTTTCATCTCATTTTCAAGGAGAGGAGGTAATGAAGGAAGAAGGAACGATTTAGCATAAGGCAGTTTAATTTCGAAAGACTAAGGAGGTGATAACTCACGTATTTGATTTTAATCTCAAGATGAGGGGGAAATTGTGAGGGGGAGAAGGTTGGAGTGGAGTTGAATTTGAAAGCTAATTTCTAACCTGAGTTCCAGCTGAAGGGGACTCATAGGAGGAAAAAATGAAAAAGGTTAGCTTGTTTTTAGTTCTCTCGGTAGCTTTGGTGATATGCCTCTCCAGTCAAGCGGTCTCTAACACCGACTACACTCTCTATGTCATTTCGAATAACGGTGGGTCCGGGAGTTCACCATCGGATACCGTTTATCTCGAGGCATACGATGTAATCAACCAAAGCATAGCGCTTATTCAGACATACGGATTGCCCTGGGCGGGCAACGGTCCCGTGGGGATAGCTCTTGACGAAAAGCACGAGCGAGTATTCGTCACCTACGAGTTCCAGGACAGCATCTGGGCATTTAATGCCAAAAACTTCGATCTCCTATACTCGGTCGGGGTTCCGGGCGCGAATGACCTATCCGGCATAGTTATCGATACAGTGCACGATAGTCTCTACGTGGTTGAACGGTACGGAAGTGTAGTCTATATTTTTAACACATCCACGGTGCCAATCACCTATGTAGGAGCTAGAAGCATTACTGGGTTTACTACCGATTATGGCGCCTTGGGACTGGCTTTTGACAGAGTCCAAAACAGGCTCTATGTTACGGAGATGGATTGGTTCTGGGATCTCACCACCACAGTGTACGTATATGACCCGACAGCCTGGGGCTCTCCTGTAACTACCTACAATATGGGAGGTCCTGCTGCCGGTATAGCGGTTGACGACAGTGATTCACCCGATAGTGTCTTAATATATACCACATCCCTAGCCACTGGCACACCTGCGTTGCGAAAGTACAACACATCCGATGGAAGTGTCACGGTTTTGAATTTTGACTACCACCCCACAGGCGTTACCGTGAATCCTGTCACCGACTTAGTATATGTGACCACTTCCTCATATATGAGCAAACCCACCAGTGGCCCCTCCATCACAGTGATTGATGGTGCCACCATGACGCCGACGGATACCGTCTACCTGGGATCCGGCTGGATTCCCACTGACTTATTTGTTGGAGCGATGAAGTTCTTGCCCACATGGCCAGTCCATGTACCTGACGACACCTGTGTTTATCAGGGTAAAATGGCTTGCATCCCTGTTTACTTGGACAGTCTGCCTTCCTGGGATGTATATTCAGCCCAGTGGGTTCTGGAATATGATGAGGCGGTTCTGCACGCAACTCATGCCACAACGGAGAACAGCATCGCTGAGGCCTGGGGTGATCCCACCTATAATATTGGAACTGGCTGGATAGCCATAGGTATGGCCGGGACAGTACCTCTTGACAGCGCTGGTGTTTTGGTGTGGGTCTGCTTTGATGTGGTAGGAGACATTGGGGATACCACCCTGCTTACCTTTCGAGATAGTCTGATCATCTTAAATGACTCCACCTTC
>Ga0315538_1002022_pt1 | contig 11657 bp, 10 predicted proteins | sample SalMarSW160230MG_2_FD_203834 | JGI IMG/M metagenome (GOLD analysis project Ga0315538, IMG submission 203834) | Salt marsh sediment microbial communities from the Plum Island Ecosystem LTER, Massachusetts, United States - Salt Marsh Sediment SW1601-230 ...
CTTTTGAAGGAATGAGCGACGAACAGCTAGCTATACTAGACGATTTAGAGATGCTCCGTGAGGATTTGATAGGCGAGTTGCAAGCCATTAACCAGTATGAAGACCATATATTAAACCTGGAAAATGAGGGGGCTGTGACTACACTGGAACATATTATTGAGGAAGAAAAGGAACATGTCGTAGAGTTACTGAGACTAATTCAAAATCTCGACCCCGTTCAGGCCGAGAAATTCAAGGAGATTTTATAATGCCATGTCAAACAGAGTGAAACTAAAAGGGGTGAAGAAGAATAGAGGGAAGCATAAGAAGAAGAAGCGGTAGGTATTCTCCGAGGCCAAGCTCGGCTGTTCCTAGTGGTAACCTTCACCATCATTCCCAGTGCCATCTTTCAAAAAACTGGCGTTGAAAAATCCAGAAAATGGAGGACTTAGTACGGCTATACCCTGAAGGCTGACACGCGGGAGTGAAATTTGAAGATACTAGTCGTTGGCGGTGGAGGCAGGGAACATACCTTAGCCTGGAAGATTGCCCAGAGTCCCAGGGTGGAAAAGGTTTTCGCTGCCCCGGGGAATGCCGGCACAACGGCAATCGCGGAAAATCTGAATTTGCGCCCCACAGACATAGAAGGGCTGGGCAAGGCGGCTAAAGAAAAAGGCATTGACCTTGTCGTGGTTGGTCCTGAGGCTCCGCTAGCTTCGGGCATAGTGGACTACTTTGATAGTCTGGGTATTCCTATTTTCGGTACCACTAAAGAAGCCACCCAATTAGAATCAAGCAAGGTTTTTGCCCGAAATTTGATGGAGAAGTATGGCATCCCCTGTCCTAAAGGCGCCATTTTCTCCTCCTATTCTAAGGCTCGTGAATACCTTCAAGAACAGCGTTCACCTGTCGTCATCAAGGCCGATGGATTAGCTGCTGGCAAAGGTGTGATTATCGCTAGTTCTTTGACGGAAGCTCACAAAGCCCTCGGCGACATCATGGAAGCAAAGATTTTCGGCTCCGCTGGAGATAGGGTAATAATTGACGAATATCTCAGTGGTCGAGAGGTAAGCCTCATAGCCTTTACCGATGGCAAAACAGTCTCACCTATGGTGCCAGCTTGTGACTATAAGAAAATCGGGGATAATGACCAGGGCCCCAACACCGGAGGGATGGGAAGTTACAGCCCACCGGGTTTTTTCTCCGCCGTGATGACAGAAAAGGTAACTAGCGATATTTTGTTGCCGGCAGTACAAGCTATGTCTAAAGAAGGCATGCTTTATAAGGGAGTGCTCTATGTGGGGTTAATGATTGTTAATGGAGAGCCTGTAGTGCTGGAATTCAATGCTCGATTTGGTGACCCAGAAACTCAGGTCGTTTTGACTCTTCTCAAAACCGACCTGGTGGATATACTTATGGCAGTAGTCCAGGGCAACCTCGACCAGGTAAAAATAGAGTGGAGTCCCGAGGCCTGCGTTGGAGTAGTTGCGGCTTCGAGTGGCTATCCGGGAAGCTATAAAACCGGCTTTCCCATACAGGGGATAGATAGTCTGGATAAGGATGTGCTGGTTTTCCATGCTGGAACTAAGTTGGGAAATGATGGCATAATTTATACCGACGGCGGGCGAGTGCTCACCGTAGTAGGTGTTGGCAAAGGCATGGCTGAAGCTCGGGAAAAGGTTTACCGCAACATTCCTAATATTTACTTTGAAGGTTGTCATTATCGTAAGGACATTGCTTTGAGGGAGATAGATAGGATAAAATTTAAACCCTAAGCACCAAATAGAATTTGGGATTTACATGGCAATGGCATTAGTGGGCATAGTCATAGGCAGCAAGACGGACACCGAGCTGATACAGCCGGCGCTGGACACGCTTAAGCAATTGGGCATTGATTATGAGGTTTCCGTTATCTCAGCTCATAGAAATCCTGAAAAACTAAGGGAGTATGGCTTGGAAGCAGAAAAGAGAGGGCTCAAAGTTATCATTGCTGCTGCTGGTTACGCCGCTCACCTTCCCGGTATCTTAGCTAGCTGGACAACCTTGCCTGTAATCGGTGTTCCCTTACCCACCAGCGAGTTAAAAGGCATAGATGCTTTGCTCTCCATAAGCCAGATGCCCGGGGGAGTGCCGGTAGCCTGCATGGGCATCGGCCAAAGTGGGGCAAAGAATGCTGCCTTGCTCGCCGCCCAGATTTTGGGCACCGAGCATAAAGAGATAAGAGAAGCCTATCGTAATTATAAACAAGGGTTAGCAAGGGGATAACATGATTGAACGATACTCCAGACCTCAGATGAAGAAAATCTGGTCTGAGGAGAATAAGTTTGACCAGTGGCTTAAGGTAGAGATAGCCGTTTGTGAAGCCTGGGCTGAGCTGGGTGAAATCCCCCAAGAAGAGATAGTCAAGATAAGAAGAGCCAGCTGCAACTTGAAGCGTATTGCCGGGTTTCTGAAGGTGACCCACCATGACATGACCGCTTTTCTTAACTCGGTGGCTGAAAGCCTGGGTGAAGAGTCACGCTTCATACATCTTGGTCTTACCTCTTCGGATGTTATGGATACCGCTCTTGGTTTGCAATTGACCCAGGCGGCGGATATCTTAGCAAAAGATGTAGCCGAGCTTATATCCGTCATGGAGAATAAAGCCGTAGAGCACAAATACACCATTATGATGGGGCGAACTCACGGTGTTCACGCTGAGCCTACCACCTTGGGCTTGAAGATGGCCCTGTGGATTGAAGAAATGAAGCGTAATGCTCAAAGGCTGGCTGAAGCTAGGAAAAATATCTCTGTGGGCAAAATATCTGGAGCAGTAGGCACTTATGCTACTGTGCCTCCTCAGATTGAAAAAATAGCTTGCGCCAGGTTAGGGCTCGCTCCAACTCCCATATCAAGCCAGATAGTTCAGCGTGACCGCCATGCCCAATTCCTGACCACTTTGGCTATTATCGCCAGCTCCCTGGAGAAATTTGCCACCGAGATTAGAGGTCTCCAGCGAACGGAAGTCGGGGAACTTGAAGAGCCTTTTGAAGAGGGGCAAACGGGCTCCTCGGCGATGCCTCATAAAAGAAATCCTGAGCTTTGTGAGCGTATCTGTGGACTGGCCAGATTAATAAGAGGCCATGCTTTAACTTCTCTGGAGAACATCGCCTTATGGCACGAACGTGATATCAGTCACTCCTCCACAGAGCGAATTATCTTGCCTGATTCCTGTCTGGCAATTGATTACATGCTATCCATATTTACCTTGATAATGAAAGGACTCAAGGTTTATCCGGAAAACATGCGTCGTAACATTGAGCTTACCCGGGGGCTAATCTTCTCTCAGAGAGTACTCCTCGCTTTAATAGACAAAGGTCTAACACGAGAAGAAGCTTACAGAATGGTCCAGGATAATGCTATGGAAGCGTGGCGGGGCAAGAAAAGCTTTTTAGCTCTACTTCGGATGGATAAGCGAATAACAAATTACCTCACTGAAGGCGAGCTAAAGTCTCTTTTCGACTACAATTACTACCTGAAATATGTAGGCACTGTCTTTGAACGATTGGGGCTAACTAAAACCAAACGAGAAAAGAAAGCTGGCAAAGCTAGGTCAACCAAGTTGACTCCTAGAGCAGTATAATGGTGGGGCATTGACTTCGAAGTTTTTGCCTTAGCGTATAAAGGAGGAAAATAGAAAGATGAAGACTGCGCAAGAATACATTGATAGCATGAAGGAAATGCATTTTGAACTCTACATGTTTGGAGAGCGGGTTACCAATCATGTAGATAATCCTATTATCAAACCGACAAGAAATTGTATTGCTGCTACTTATGAACTTGCCGAAGAGTCCAAATCTCCACAATTCCAGAAGGTTATGACAGCCACCTCTCATCTAACGGGAAAGAAGATAAATCGGTTCTGTCACATTCATCAGAGTATCGAAGACCTGGTCAACAAGTCAAAAATGGGTAGGATATTGGGTGCTTATACCGGTTCTTGTTTTCAGCGTTGCGCTGGGATGGATACCTTGAATGCTTTGTCGATGGTGACTTACGACATTGACCAGAAGTATGGGACCGAATATAACAAGCGTTTCCTGAAATACTTAAGATACGTACAGGATGAAGACCTGGTTTGTTGTGGTGCCATGACGGATGCCAAGGGCGATAGAAGTCTTCGTCCAGCCGAGCAAGCTGATCCCGACCAATACCTTCACGTAGTGGAGGAGAAGCCTGATGGCATTGTGGTTCGCGGAAACAAGATGCACCAGACAGGTGCTGTAAATTCGCATGAAATTATCTGCATGCCGACCAGAGCTATGCGTGAAGAAGATAAGGACTATGCTATTACTTTTGCCTTGCCAAGCGACACCGAAGGGATTATATACATTTATGGAAGACAGCCATGCGACACGAGAAAAATCGACAGCCCGAATATGGATGTAGGTAACATTCTTTACGGGGGACAGGAATGTATGGTTGTTTTTGACAACGTGTTTGTTCCCTGGGAAAGAGTCTTTATGTACAAAGAATATGACTTTGCTTTCGACCTGGTAGAGAAGTTTGCTGCCTATCACCGTCAAAGTTATGCCTGCAAGTCTGGTATTAGCGATGTCCTGATTGGCGCCAGTCAATTAATCGCTGAGTATCAAGGCACTTCAAAAGCTTCTCATATTAAAGACAAAATCATTGATATGATTCAGCTCAATGAGACTATGATGTGTTGCAGTCTTGCCTGTGCTTATGAAGGTCACAAAGAAGCTTCAGGGACTTACTTTGTAGACACTCTAAGGGCCAATGTATCTAAACTAAACGTGACGAAATTTCCTTATGACATAGCCAGACTGGCCCAGGACATCGCTGGTGGCATAATAGTAACGCTGCCTTCTGAAAAAGACCTTAAGCATCCCAAGATAGGCGAATATGTTGCTAAATATCTGAAGGGTGTCGATGGTATTGCGGTAGAAAATCGCGTTCATGTGCTACGACTGATTGAGAATCTCACGATAGGTTTAGGAGCCGTATGTTATTTGACGGAATCTATGCACGGTGCCGGATCACCTATGGCTCAGAAGATTATGATTGGGAGGCTGGCCAATATAGAGAGAATGAAAAGCAACGCGAAGAGGTTGTGTGGCGTTGAACCCTAGTTACCGGTTTAAAGAGAAGCGACTCCTTAAACCGTTACTGGAAACATCATAGCCTGGGCCGAGGAAACTATGAGTAGCACCCCGACAGTCTTAGTGAATACAACCTTACCTCTACCTTTATTTCGCCGTGGCAAGGTAAGAGATGTTTATGATTTAGGCGATAGACTGCTTATCGTATCCACCGACCGCATCTCTGCCTTCGATGTTGTCTTGCCCTGCGGCATCCCTGACAAAGGAAAGGTTCTTAACCAGCTTTCTGCCTTCTGGTTCGAGAAAACAGCTCATATCCTACCCAGTCATCTTATCAAGGTAATCGATAGCGTGGATATACTTCGAGATGTCATTGCGAGGGCTGAAAGCCCGAAGCAATCTCAATGGGAAAGAGATTCCTCGCTTACACTTGGAACAAGCCTCATCGGCCGCTCTATGCTCGTGGCTAAGGCTGAGCGCGTACCTGTAGAATGCGTCGTTCGGGGCTATCTATCTGGCTCGGCATGGGCGGAATATAAAGAGATTGGGAAAGTTGGCCATATCCATTTGCCTTCGGGAATGAAGGAAAGCCAGGAATTGCCCCGGCCTATCTTTACCCCCACTACTAAGAGCGACACGGAGCATGACCGCCCCTTAACCAATCAAGACATAAAAGACCTTGGCATTGAAAACCTTTTTGAGGCATTAGAACAAAAAAGCCTGCTTATCTACGGCTATGCTCGTGATTACGCTAAAACCAAGGGCATAATAATTGCCGATACCAAATTCGAATTTGGCCTCATCAACGGCAAATTAGCCCTTATCGACGAGCTACTAACGCCAGACTCAAGTCGCTTCTGGGATGTCAACCAATATGAGGTTGGCCATTCGCAACCCAGCTTTGATAAACAGCCAGTCCGTGATTGGCTTTCAACTTCAGGATGGGATAAAACACCGCCAGTGCCTATGTTGCCACCGGAAGTGATAGAGAGAACATCTAAAAGATATCGTGAGGTGTACAGCAGGTTAACCGGGAGGGGTCTCTGAGGAAAACAAGACGGAGATTGTTAAAAGAAGCGACCGACCAATCTGGCCTAGGATGGACTCCGCGAAGCGAAGCCGAGGCAGTCTAATGTAAGATGACAAACGACAAGGATTGGAGAGATGGAGAACTGGGGTAGCATAATTGGTGTTCTATTTGCCGCTCTGATAGCGATAATATTGCCACTCATTGCTCGCAGGAGGAAAAAAGAAGAGGCGACTAACAAGATGGAGGAGCTTTATCGGCATCTTCGAGAAGTTGGGGTAGAAGCATCCCTGACTGAAAAAGGTGACGGCAGGGAGAAAATAGGCCTAGGTCGTGCCTCAGGCCAGAAGTCGGAGGCGTTGATTGAACTGGAAGACAGGAACATAGATTCGATAAACGTCGTTAGTGTATCTACCCAGTATGGAACGCGCTATTTTATTGACTACCTGGTGAAGGGCTCAAACATAATGGGGGAGCGGGTACTCAAGAAAACCAGGCTGACCAAAAAGAAAAGTCCACCCCTATGGGGCAAGGTAGTAGCCATTGATTGGAAAGGGGATGACTCTCTGGCACAGAGCCTTAATCTCGACTATAGTCTGGAAGATAAGCTGCTAAAAGCCGATGTGAACGCTTTCAAAGGAAATATCTGGATTTTCCCTGAGCCCAAGCATGGCTATACCCGGATACGGACTGATTATTTGCTCCCCTCTGCCGCGATATTTGAAGCACTAAGTAGCATAGCCAGACATATTAAGTCGTGGTAAGGGACTCTAATCCCTAAGTTCCCAACAAGTCCCTTATTCTGCCTGTGGAGTACTTTATCACGTTCCTATCCAGCCAGTACCTTGACCAACCGTAACAAGTTGCTATCCAATTCCTTCTTTTTCTCCCAGGTTTCCCTGAGTGGAGTGAAGGCTATCTCTCCCTTTAACTCTCCCACCATGTAACCTGCCATGCCCTTAATCAGAGCAGCCACAGCCGCCGCTCCTAACTTGCTGGCGAGAACTCTATCCCTGGCTGTAGGTGAGCCACCTCTTTGGACATGTCCCAGCACACAAATTCGGTATTCCAGCTTTAATCTCTCCCATACTTGTTGAGCAATTGAAAACGCACCGCCTGCCTCGTCTCCTTCAGCAACTATCACGATAGAGGATTTTTTACCTCTCTTGAAGCTGCGCCGTATATCAAGGCAGAGCTGTTCTATTTTTGTCTCTGATTCCGGAATCAAGATATCTTCGGCTCCGCCAGCAATTCCCACCTCCAGTGCAATAAATCCCCTACACTTTCCCATGACCTCGACGAAAAAGAGGCGCTGTAGCGAACCCGCAGTATCTCTAATCTTATCTATGGCATCCAAAGCTGTATTTATGGCGGTATCGAAGCCAATAGCATTGTCAGTGCCATAGACATCGTTATCTATGGTGCCCGGAATACCAATCACCTTTACATTTCCAGCTTCAGCCAGGGCTGCTGCACCGCGAAAGGTGCCATCCCCGCCTATAGTTATCAATCCCTCGATGCCTTCCCGTTGGAGAATTTCATTTGCCTTCCTTATGCCTTCCTCAGTCTTCATTTCCTCACAGCGAGCTGTTTCTAAGAAAGTGCCCCCACGGTAAATAGTATTGGCTACCGACCTGCTGTCTAACTTTACAAAGTCCTCCTCCAATATACCGCAGTATCCCCGGCGAATTCCCACGACCTCCAGCCTGCGGCTAACCCCATAGCGGACTATAGCCCTGACGCAGGCATTCATCCCTGGAGCATCACCGCCGCTGGTTAAGACGCCAATCCTTTTCATAGTACTTTCCGATTTAACTTCTATTCTACCATGAACTGTAAAGCTAGTTCACTGACGTAGCAGTTGGGCTTTTCCAAAATCGTAGTAGTTCAGTTTTTCCAGCAAGCTCCCTTTCAAAATTTAAGAGTCTCTTCATCCCCCTTAAGACAAAGCTCCTTTCTTTTATTATCCCCCTTAAGTTAAAGACTCTACTTCTTTATCCCCCTTAAGATAAGGGGGACAAAGGGGGTTATGAGAACAATATCCCCCAAGCATAGAGACCTTTTCCTTCATAACTCCCCCTAGCCCCCTCTTAACTTAAGAGGGGGAATTTTGGAAAAACTTATCTGCTACTCATGGACTTTGCAGAAAGCCCTCGGTATTTTCAATGCCTGCCTTCTTGGTTCCCTTAAACCTTGTAGCTATCTCGATAATACACTAGCAAGTATAGCTCTCTAAGCAGGTCAGACTCGTTGTGCTTTATGATTTGCTGCAAATAGTTATTATCCTCTGTGTAAAGGAATCTTTGCCATAGCAAAGGGACGTCTCTGCCGCTTATCACTGGCTCGTTAAAATAGCGCTCCGCGTGAGAAAACAGCTCGTCCAACTTAGGCCACTTGAGGTAAAGTGCCTCGGCTTTTTCCTTCCAAGGCTGAAATAAGTCTATCCCTTCTATATCAATCCCTTTAGCTTGAAGAAATCCCTTCTCGAAGGCGAGATTATAGGCGTAAAATGGCCTGGGGAGCGTCGGAACGAGTTCAGTAAGCTGAGCGATAAACGGCGCTTCTTCTTGCGAACTCCGGCAAATTATCTCAAGGTGACTCCCTTGAATGTAGCCAAAAAGCACTATCTCATCGTGGCCCATATCAAGGCCGGTGGTCTCTAGGTCAATCAAGGTTCCTTGGGGGATACCTAACATTAACTCTCGGCTGTATGAGGTCATCATGCCTGCACCCTCTTGTTTTCTGCCACTATTATACAAGCCAGATTGCATCAAAGATAGCATAATAAGGTAAAATTAATACTAAGTGGCTTAGCATGGATTTGCAAGGTATAGGCAAGATTCTAATCCTCGGCGGAGCTTTTCTCGCCTTCTTCGGCTTGCTATTGTTCTTCTGGCAGCGAATTCCTTTCTTGGGAAAGCTTCCCGGCGATATATTTCTGCACAAGGGGAGCTTTCAGTTCTTCTTTCCCATAGTAACCTGCATCATAATTAGCATTGTGCTCACCATCATTCTGAACCTTGTCATCCGTCTATTCAGGTAAATGTCAAAGCGGCATAACAGATAATAAGAAGAGCGAGCTCCAAATTTTGAAGCTCGCTCCTGAATATCGCTATTCAGTTTTTTAAATCACCCTTACTCTTCCACTTCAGCTTCCGGCTGAACTGCCGTTGCTCCTTCTTGGGAGCCTTGCCTTACAGACGAAGAGCTCAGGGCTTCCATGTGCTCTCAAGCAACGCACCTTAACTATCGAAGTCAACTCCCAGTTACGTTGCCGGAGAGCTCCGATCGGGAAACATCCATCGGCATAACCAAGCCTCTCTTCGTATCATGCCCCACCTCCTTGCTAGGCATCGACTACCCTTGCCTAACATTTACATTGTAACATAATACAGAGGTTATGTCAAAAATCCGAGCGTGGAACTTTTAATGGTCAAAAATCTGAGAGGTGGGGAAAATGTTATTATAGGCGCAAAAGGACCCGTCAATATGGATATTTGTGAGCAGTTAAGGGGTAAGCTTAAGGAAGCTGCGGAAAGGAGCAGGGCCGATGGCATACTCCTATCGGGAGGGGTCGATACTGGCATTTTGGCTTTTGTAGCCAGGCCGAATATGGGCTTCACAGTGGCGTTGAAAGACTCCCCGGCATCCGACCTTGTCTATTCAGAAAAGATTGCCAAGCTCTTAGGAATACAGCATAAGAAAATGGAGTTCACTACGGAAGAAGCGCTTGCCACCCTTCCTGAGGTTATAAGGATACTGAAAACCTTTGACCTCGCCATGCCCAATGACCTTTCCATATATTTTGCCCTTAAGCTGGCTAAGGAGAGTGGGATTAGTTCCGTCATGACCGGTGACGGAGCCGATGAGCTTTTCGCCGGCTACTCTTATATGGCGGAGCTTCCTCCTAAAGACCTGGAAAGATATATAAGAAGACTTTCACAAAACTGGCACTTCTCATCCGGCTATCTTGGCAGGGCTTTGGACGTTGAAGTAAGGCAGCCCTTCCTCGATGAGGATTTCGTTGGCTTTGCCCTGGAAATAAGCTCGGAACTCAAGGTCAAAGATGGGGTAGGGAAGTATATCCTGAGAAAATGCTTTGAGAATTTGATTCCAGCGGAGATAGTGTGGCGGAGAAAGGAGGCCATAGAATACGGCTCAGGCTCCACCAAGCTGCACGAAATAATAAATAGTATGGTCACAGACGGAGAAATCCAATCAGCAAGAAAAGAAGTTGACATAAAGTTCATAAACAAAGAGCACTTCTTTTACTGGCGTATATATAACGAGGTTGTGGGGAAAATTCCTAAGGCCGGGAATGATGAAATTAGCTGTCCCTGCTGCGGAGCAGGCATGGGCATGTACCATTGCCGCACCTGCGGTTTTTCCCGCCCCCTGTTATGAAGTTCGCCTACCCGCTGGCTTATCCAAGGGACAGAAGCCTAGACATGGTTTTGCCAAGTCAAATTTGCCTTTGTCTGGCTCAGCAAACGTCCAAGACGCATTGCACAATCTGGACTTTTGTGCACCGCAAATGTCAAGGAAAAATCTCGCAGGAACCTCATTCCCTAAAGTGGCCAGTAGGCTACCTTCGTGGTAGCAAAGATGGGTGAAGTTATTAACCTTCTCTAAGCGGTCTGAACTTATAGAGCCTCTTTTCTTTCTCCATTAGAGTGAAGAGTTTAGCCCCTTCCACAATATCCAAAAATTTGGCCTCTTTCATTTCGTGCTCATATATGGCTAGAATGCCGTCCGCTTTCAGGATCCTCGCTGCTTCCTTTAGGCAACCAATTTTGTCAAACTCGTGGAATGCATCGTTTATAAAGATAAGGTCTATTGCTTCATCCGCTAACTGCGTTGCACAACAATCTGCATGCATGACACTTACGTTCTTGTGGCCTCCTATTGCTGCCCTAGCTGCCGCAATTGCTGTGTGCAAGGGATGAATATCTAAGGCGTATACTTTGCCTTGTGGCCCTAGTAACCTCGCGGCGAGAAAGACAAAGCGACCAGGACCACAGCCAAGGTCAACAATTACCTGCCCCTCTTTAACCCCAGCTTTCTTCAGCTTCTCTCTTCGTTTTTTAGGCGTCTCATATATGACGAATATCCACATCCAGAAAAAGAAAATGCAGAAGAGATAGTTCCAGATATTGGCCACCGGCTTACGACATGCGTATTTCAGAATCAAGTAGGAGATGATTGCCGCTAACAGCAGTGCCACAACCCCGATCAAAACCCAGTGCCGAGTCTCCATTACACTGACCTTCTTATCCCAAGTTCCTTATTGCCATTGTAGCGTGACCTCAACAATATGGCAATGGCACCCGATAAACAGCCGAACTGGCATGTTCCCCTCGCTGCACATTTCGCTCTTTTGTTAGGGAATCAGTGGACTTATGGCCGAATTAACCTTTTATCTTTACAGGGATGCTGGAGACCATGCAGTAGACTTCTTGTGCTCCTCAAGCCTCGAAGCCATTTCTTTAATCTATCTTTTGTCTTTCCTTGGTGGGGGGTTGGGGAGGGGAATTATATCAGCTCGGTCC
>Ga0315538_1002034_pt1 | contig 11615 bp, 10 predicted proteins | sample SalMarSW160230MG_2_FD_203834 | JGI IMG/M metagenome (GOLD analysis project Ga0315538, IMG submission 203834) | Salt marsh sediment microbial communities from the Plum Island Ecosystem LTER, Massachusetts, United States - Salt Marsh Sediment SW1601-230 ...
CTTTGATGGATATCCTGTTTGGTCATATGATGGAAATAAAATCGCTTTTGAATCAAATCGGGAAGGCAATTTCCAGATTTATGTAATGGACCATGATGGAAAAAATCAAGTTAAAGTTACAAATGGGCCTTTTAATAATAGATATCCCTGCTGGTCTTCAGATGGAAAAATGGTAGCTTATGCATCAAAACGCGATAATGGGACACAAATCTATGTGATGGATTTAGAAAAGAAGAAAGAAATTATGTTAACCGATGCCCGGTACAGGAGTACCCTTCCAAGTTGGTCCCCTGATGGGAAAAGAATTACGTTTACTGCTGATAAGCTGCATGGTTGGGGCATCTATGTAATGAAAAGAGATGGTTCTAATATTAAAGCTTTGGATAACAAAGGTGGCAGTTGCCGGCCTGATTGGTCACCAGACGGCAGGAAAATTGCCTACGTTTCGCAAGAAGCCGATAACAAAGGAGATATATGGATTATTAACCCAGATGGTTCAAATAAGCAGAGGATAACAACTGATTCTCACAACTATGATTACTATCCTTCATGGTCTCCAGATGGGAAATGGATTGTGTATGCTAACACTTCTCACAAACAAAAGGGGAATTGGGAATTGCGGATTATTAACGTTAGAAGTAGGCAATCAATACAAATAACCCACCATTCTGCCCAAGATCAGTTTCCTGATTGGCATTAAAATCACTGATTTGCAAAAAAGTCATAAAAAACTCTATTTGTGAGAGAAGCCTTCTCAATTGTTCCGGATGTAGCGTTCACATTTTAACCCAGAGTATGCAGTAGGCATCGTTACGAGGATTGAAAAACCTCAGCGAAACGAGCGTTGCAGCAAGGTTTTTCAGGTCGCAGTAGGTGTCCACTGCATAATATGGGTTTAACCTAAGTTTTGGAATGTTTTCTAAGAGACCTTTGAAAAACCTGGCGATTTTCAGAATTCCACGTTGTTTAAAATAAACCACAAAGCCACAAGGTACACAAAGCAAGGACTGTCCCTTAGGTGAAACTATGTATGTCCGGCGTTTAACCCGCCGGACATACAATCTTTCCTTCGTGCTCTTCGTGCCTTTGTGGTTCAAAAAAGGGAATAAGTCAACGAAGTCAACAATGTCCCTAAGATCCCGATTTATCGGGGCAATGCGGAGTGAGCAAAACTCCCCCATGGATACGTTGCTGAAAAGACCAACCCGAGAGCCTCGGAACTGAAAAAAAGCCCATCGTCTTTAGATCAATAGGGGTTATGCAAAGGTCTCTTAGAATTTCGGGTATTATTAAATCCTATATGCCTCAAGAGATTTATGAGAGAAAGGTATTCTATTTAAATTATGGATGAAACTCCGTGGCAACTCAATCTTTTCAAATGGTCGCTTAAAAAGAAGGTAAAAGTAAAGACAGTTATCGATTTCATGGAAGAAACTAAAAACAAGACCTGCCTTGAAATCGGTTGTGAGAAAGGGGTCCTTAGCTATTTCTTGAGACAGAGGGGTGGGATATGGGTAAGCAGTGATATTGATCTAATGAATGTTTATACAACAAATACATTAGTTAAAGAAAATACTGTATATTTTAAGGAAGACGCATTGCCATTTTTTGATTCTTCTTTTGACTGTATTGTAGCCATTGATACTCTGGAGCACATAGAGGATGATCAATCTTTTTTGGAGGCCCTTTATAGAATCCTATCGAAAAACGGGAACCTTTATATAACCGTTCCAGGCAGCAAACCTGCCTTGGTTTTAAACCGATTGGCCAGGAAAATGGGCATGACACTTGAATATTATGGGCATAAAAGGGAAGGTTATACAAAAGAACATCTTAAATTCATGTTAGATAAGGCCGGTTTTCTTGTAACGAAAATCAAGGGTTTCTCACGGTTCTTTACTGAAGGTATTGAGTTGTTTATTAATTATTTGTATATTTTTTTACTGAATAAAGGAGAAATGAAGGCAGGAATAAAGGGAAGCATATCTCCCACAAAAGAAGAAGATTTCGATGCACATAAGCTTTCCTTCAAGATATATTGCATTATCTATCCAATACTATGGCTTATCAGCCAAATGGATAAGTTATTATTCTTTACAAGTGGATATGTGATTATCCTAAAAGCGAAAAAGAAGGCTCAATAATAGCGGATATAAGATGATTTTAGTTACCGGGAGCACTGGTTTTATTGGCGGTCATCTAATTGGGCGCCTTATAAGGCAAAAACAAAGGATTAGGATATTAATCAGAAAGAAAAGCCAATTTGAAAAAATTGGCAAGAGCATATTTATTGAGCCTTTTTATGGTGATTTAAGAGATTTATCAAGCCTGAATGGAATTATGCAGGATGTTGATGTTGCATTCCATCTGGCATCAGTTATAAATGCAAAAAGAGAACATAAAGACATTTACTGGAATACAAATGTCTTCGGAACATATAATTTACTCGAGATTATTCGAAAAGAAGGGAGGCAAATACAAAAGTTTATATTTTGCAGCAGTGTGGGAACAATGGGGCCACTTGAATCAATTCCTGCAGATGAAAGCACACCATGTTTTCCCCATAATTTATATGAAAAATCAAAATTTGAGGCAGAAAAAATAGTTGAGGATTTTAGAGAAAGCGAGGGAATACCGGTGTCAATAGTAAGGCCAAGTTGGGTGTATGGGCCTGGAGATATGCGAACATTAAAACTTTTTAAGACTATAAAAAATAGAAAGTTTATTATGATTGGAGATGGCAAGACCCTTATTCATCCCGTTTATGTGGAAGACGTAGTGCAGGGCCTCATGCTCTGTGCTTTTGAAAAAAAGTCGGAAGGACAAACTTATATTATTGCAGGAGAGAGGTCTCTAAAAGTCAGTGAGCTTGTTGCGCGCATAGCTGAGTATTACAATAGATGTATCCCAAAATTTCACGTTCCCTTGTTACTAGCCAAGCTCATGGTAATTCCTGTTGAGGTTTTATATGCACTCTTTTCAAAAAGACCGCCTGTTTCCAGAAGAAGCTTTGAGTTTTTTAGTAAGGATCAGTCTTTCAGCATTTTAAAGGCAAAAAAGGAACTTGGCTATGAACCGAAAACTGATCTGGCAAAAGGACTGAATATGACGATTCGATGGTACCGGGATAATAACTATTTATGAAAGAAAATCATAATAAGGTCAAGCATACTGAATTAAGAAGTAGAATTATTGATCCATCAGTTACTCCGCTCATGAAATATCAGACGTTTATGGTTGGCAGTCGCAGCTTTCTGCTTTTATTAAAATATGAAATCCTGACGAGCCTTTTTGGCTTTATCCCGGGCATATTCGGCCTCTTCTTAAGGAAAGTCTTTTACCCTTCTTTATTTAGACGGGTGGGTAGAAATGTTGTATTTGGTAGAAACATAACTATTCGGCATCCTACAAAAATTAGTATAGGAAACAATGTAGTTATTGATGAGAATTGTGTTTTGGATGCAAAAGGAGAAGCCAATCAGGGAATTATCATAGGTGATAACGTCTTTATTAGTAGAAATTCGATTATTAGTTGTAAAGAAGGTGATGTTAAAATTGGAAATGATTCTAGTATCGGTACGAATTGTCTTATTCACTCGGAAACTTCTTTAAAAATAGGCAATTATGTTTTGATAGCTGCTTATTGTTATATTGTTGCTGGTGGAAACCACGACTTTGACAAAACTGAAATCCCCATTATTTTACAGCCTTCTATTTCCAAGGGAGGGATCATAATTAAGGATGATGTCTGGTTGGGTGCAGATGTTAAAGTTTTAGATGGTTCAAATATTGGAAAAGGAGCTATCGTCGGAGCTGGATCTGTCGTTAATAGTAAGCTGAGTGAATTTTCAGTAGCTGTTGGAACGCCCGCAAAAATGGTAAAAAAACGAAAATCGGGATAGGGGAGGCACTACATCATTTGCCCTAAGACATAATCTTGTAAACAGTTCCAAGCTTTTCAAAACATGGTAAAACCACAATTTTTTGTCGAATGGCCTAATAACTTCTAACTCCCCTTAATCTCAGAGGGAAGCACTATCATGAATAAAAGATAGTAATGAAAATGATAGAGCACAGTGATCACAGATTACAAGGATAGTAAATGACTTATTGAAAAAACTAGAAGGGTAACATTTGTAGGCTCTATACTTTTCCGAATAACACATTCATAAACAGGAGCCATTTTAAACCTTGTCATTTTAAGATTTTTTACTCATTATATGGAAAGTTCAACAATTTCAAAACATGGTATTCAGTTCTACAATTTTTCTTTTCTTATTCCTACCGTTGGTGCTGACGGGGTACTACATGGTGCCTCGCGCTCTACGCAACGCTTATCTGCTGGGTTCAAGCTTAATCTTCTATGCCTGGGGCGAAGGGTTTCTGGTGCTTTTGATGCTGGTCTCTGTTGCCCTCAACTATGTTGGCGGTCGGCTGATTGATGGATGTCGTGTACAAGTCTCGAAACGTGTTGTTCTAACCTTGACCCTTGCGGGGAACCTGGGTTTGCTCGGGTGGTTTAAGTATGCGAATTTCATCGCAGACAATCTGAACGTTGTGCTGGTTACAATGGGACTGCCGACCTGCGGGTTGGAGCCTGTACATCTTCCAATAGGGATATCGTTTTTTACATTCCAAGCTATGTCCTATGTCGTGGACATCTATCGTGGCGACGCGAGGGTTCAACCCAACCCGGTTAACAGCGCGCTGTATATTGCGCTGTTTCCGCAACTCATAGCCGGTCCCATTGTCCGATATCATCACATCGATCAACAACTTCGTGATCGCTCTCACAATATAGATCTCTTTGCTGGTGGTGCGGCCCTATTCATTATCGGCTTGGGCAAGAAGATGCTGATTGCCAATCCCATGGGCGAGGTGTCCGATCAGGTTTTTGCGGTCTCGGTCGGGGAACTCACAGCCCCGGTAAGCTGGATTGGGGTGGTAGCTTATAGCTTGCAGATTTATTTCGATTTTTCCGGATATTCCGACATGGCCATAGGCCTCGGGAAGATGATCGGTTTTCGATTTTTGATAAATTTCAATTACCCGTATATCTCCCGGTCAATGCGTGAGTTCTGGCGCCGTTGGCATATTTCTTTATCGACATGGTTTCGCGACTACCTCTATATACCCTTGGGAGGGAACCGGGTTCCACAGTGGCGTGTATACTTAAATCTTCTCGTAGTATTTTTCTTGGCGGGCCTATGGCATGGAGCGAGCTGGAACTTCGTGATCTGGGGATTGATACACGGTTCTTTCCTGGCTGGCGAGCGAACATTTATCGGGCGTTGGGTATCCCAATGCTGGCGACCGCTGCAACACGTGTACGTCTTATTCGTAATAGTCTGTGCTTGGGTATTTTTCAGAGCGGAGACCCTTGATTATGCATTGTCTTACTTGGGCGCTATGTTCGGATTCGGCGCCGGCGACGGAGTGTTATATCATGCGGCGATGTATATCGATCCGCTCACCACATTGATCGCTATGAGCGGCATAGTTGGGAGCATTCCTATATGGCCTAAATTACGTCGACATTTGTCGGATCTCAGTTACGGCTGGCGCGCGGCGGTGGATGCAGTAATGATCGGGGCCTTGCTACTGCTGATAATGGGAGCCTCTCTGCATCTGGCGGCGGGCACACATAATCCATTCATTTACTTCCGGTTCTAGTGCCATGTTGTTTACCCGTTACGCAAAGAATGCCCTTGTAGCCTTGTTTGCCGTGGCTATATGGCTGCCGCTGGTGGTGATGCTGGTGACGCCGCAGAGAAAGGTATCCGAATTTGAGAATAGACGACTTGCAGCCTTGCCCAAGCTCAATTTTGAAAATCCCCGAAAGTTAGCCGAAGATTTTGAAAACTATCTCGATGATCATTTCGGCTTTCGTGAGCACCTGATTCGCCTGTTTCGAATTCTGGAAGTGAAGGTTTTCCATGTTTCGCAGACGGGGCAGGTAATATTTGGAAAAGATGATTGGCTGTTTGAAGCCGGCCACAGACAGATCGCCGACATCCGGAATAATTGGCCTTTCAACAAGGCTCAACTCGAGGAATGGGCGCGCGTGTTGTCCGCTAAGCACGAGCGGCTCCAAAAAGAAGGCATCGTCTACCTTTTCGTATTTGCGCCCAACAAACACCTTATCTATCCCGAAAAACTGCCTGCCTCGGTGAATCGCGTCAGCGACCGGTCACGCCTATATCAACTTGTTGACTATCTGGACGAGCATACAGATGTTCCCTTTCTGGATCTTCGTCAGCCGCTCTTCGAGGCGAAAAAGCAACTGCGCCCGTATCATCGCACCGATACCCACTGGAATGCCTGGGGCGCATATGTGGGCTACTCGGCGTTGATTGAGTATCTCCAGAAACGCTTCCCTGATTTAAGGAAGGTGAAACTAAGTGCTGATGATTTTGCCAAGCGGAAAAGACCCGGCATCAATCTTGCCCGCACTATCAGCATGCAGGATCAGCTGACTGAGATTGAAATCTATCCCGAAAAATGGCAACCCACTTGCGCGATCTATGAAGGACTTCCTGAGCATTTTACCCGCTTGGACATGAACAACAACCCGTTTATCACGCGTTGCAAGAAAGGACACAAGCGCCTGCTTATGTTTCGAGATTCTTATTCCCTGGACATGGTGCCTTATCTGTCTGAGACTTTCAGATATGTTCACTACTATCACAAGAGCCCGGTACCCTTGAAAGGCATGCTCCGCCTTATTAAACAGGACAATCCGGACATGGTTATCGAAGAACGATCTACCCGATGGCTGCGCAAGCCTTATGGTTGAGTTTTCACTCGATCCAGAAATGCACCATGGGATCTTTGATCTCATACCAGTATGCGGTCTGCGCCTATGGAAAATCTGGTGGTCTCAGGGTATCGGTGAGAGAATGATTGCTCCCCTGCCAGGTTACGTAAAGTGCAGTTCGGCAGGCATTGAGCTTGAATCAGTTCTATCTGGGGCCCATTCAAAAGAGTTCTACTAAAAAGCACTTCTCCTTTCGCTCCAAAAGACCTAAAAGGATAGGAGGAATGCCCGACTTAGACAACATTTAGAGGAGATTAAAGTATGAAAGGAGGTCTGAGTATTTGTTTAATGAACTGGTTATTGGATCTTATCAAAATGTTTTCATTTTGTTCGTGACTCTAACCATAAAAAAGTGTAATAAAAGAGGCAAAAATTTTTAGTCAACACATTAAAACATTCATCATATTGAATTACATGGAGCAAAAATATAGTTGAATACTATGAATAGAATTTTCATTTTTAAAATAGTTTTTATTGTTTATATATTTATAAATTTGGCCTTCGCTCAGAGTTGTAAAAGGATGGAGGTCTATCAAATTTTAGAAACACCTTTCTCCATTATTGATAAACTTGGCAATAGCAGAGCGTATACAATTTATTTGCCAGAAAAAGAAGTAAATAGAAAGGTACCTTTGATAGTATATTTTCATGGGGTAATGTCTAAATGTTTTAAAAAATACGCAGGATTAAAAAATTATACTGGAAGCCCAATTGAAGAAACAGGGCTTATCGAATTTTGTAAATTAAATAGAATAGCACTTTTAGTTCCTAAACCAAGATATAAATACAAGTTTCTTAATTGTATATGTACAGGGTGGTCTCCTTATGGTAAAGAAACCGATGGAATTGAAAAGATAATCGACTTGGTTATTGAGAAGTATCCAATTGACAAGAAAAAAGTTTTTTTAGTCGGGCTTTCAGCGGGAGCGGCTTTAACATTTCATTTGGCTCATCGAAGGCCACATTATTATAGTGCTATCTTATCCCACTCCCAGGGCGCCAAGGAAGCGGACTTGCAATATCTTAAACACAAAGAGGTAGGACCCAAGTTTGGAGTGCTCCTGGCCTATACCAAGGGAGACTATTCAAATCTTATTAGAATTTGTAAGAAGACAGAGAAGATTTATAAAGCACATGACTATAACGTGGTTCTACTGAAAGACTTGCCACCGAAAAGCCACAGATGGTCAAAGAAAACAAATGATATGTTCTGGGATTACTTAAATAAACTTGGGCAGTATTCTGATGAATCTTTTAAAAAGTAATGATGGTTCAAGCCAACAATTTAAATTCTTTGACTGATTTTTTTAAGGTAGCTTGGCAAATGGATGTTTTAATTTTTCCAAAATCACAGGTATGAAATTCTTGTGCTGATATTAGTTGTTGCAATCCATTTTATCCATCTTAATGCAGATTCGTCTATCTATGTAAGCTCAATGGGCGGGCTGTTTCAAGATGAGGCGGCTCTGGCGCATAATGCCAGGAAAAAAGCGCTTTTCGGAATTTGGATAACCAATGTAATGGTATCATTTTATTGACAATCCGATTTTAACAATACTTGAATATTTTTCTTTTCTAACTTTCATTATTGGGCTTATTCAGCTTAGGATCGTAAATGTCCTCGCTGTTTTATTCAGTTTTTATCTTCTGTTTATTTTCTATGCTATCTTTAGAAATGCTTTTTTCTTGCTGCTTTGCACTGTGGTTAAATATACAGGATATGAGTTCCATCGATTACACCTGGAAAGCCAAATTTTGGATTTCAGTGGAAAGTTATACATACATGTGCTGAAAGGGTGATTTAAGTAATAGGAGATACTCGGGCAGATTGGGATTTTATTGATCGGTCACCTACTAATCAATTTCACTCCTCTGCAAGTTTTTATCTTTTTAAAAATTCCCCTGGTGAGCGAATATCAAGCCTTAAAATGCAATATTTTTTGGATCACCGTCTTGCAAGTAAGCTGATAGAAATATTATATACATATGGCATGGGTATTAGGTCCTTATCCAAGCGCTGTTACCTCTATATGTAATATGGTTACACTAAAATATTACTTGGTTTTCATGAACAGTATTTCATGCTGATTTCATCAATGCTAAAATAGACTGGAAGAATAGATCGAACAAGGTAATATGTGTCAGTACTTCTCAAAAGATATTTTAAATGTTACAAAACAATTTGCCTCAATACAAAATAACGAAGGAGTAATTCAAAAATACTAGTCGAGAGGCAAAAAGACTGGGTTGGAGAGTTATCCTAATACGTATTCCTATAGGAGACAGATTGACGGAATTGGAAGCTGATCTCCCCGAATATCTCAGGCCCAAAAGGGTAGCGTCTGAGATGTCATTACCATTTATTGACTACAGCTCCGATCCCAGAACTTCAGATATACAGAGAGAAGAATCTCATTTGAAGCCAGCTGGGGCTATAAACTATCAATGATACTTGCACATGATATGTCATCACTCTTGATGCCTAGTGAGATAGGAGGTAAGAAACCTTGAATTTATCTGTGATAGTACCAATATTTAATGAAGAAGAGAATATTGTAACAGTATATGAAGAATTGGTTCATGTTTTAGAAGAAATACATCAGGAATTTGAGATTATCTTTATTGATGATGGAAGTACCGATCAAAGTTTAAAAATATTATCAAAACTTCATAAAGATGATCCAAGGGTCATAATCATTAGCTTTCGAAGGAATTTTGGCCAAACAGCTGCCCTGTCTGCAGGTTTTGATCATGCCAAGGGGGATATTATTATTACCTTAGATGCTGACTTACAGAATGATCCTATGGATATTCCAAAGATGTTGGACAAATTAAATGAAGGGTATGACATCGTGAATGGATGGAGGGTTAATCGAAAAGACCCGTTTCTTAGTCGTAGGCTGCCGTCCATGATTGCAAATAAAATAATATCTATCATTACTCGGGTTAAACTCCATGATTATGGATGTACATTAAAAATTTTCAGAAAAGAAATCACACAGAATATCAAACTTTATGGGGAGATGCATAGGTTTATACCTGCCATTGCGAGCGGGATGGGAAGTTCTGTTGCCGAAGTGAAAGTTAATCATCGTCCGAGAAGGTTTGGTAAATCAAAGTACGGTATCTCTCGTACCATTAGGGTTATTTTGGATTTAATTACGGTGAAATTTCTTTTAAGTTATGCTACTCGGCCCATTCAGGTCTTTGGTCTATTAGGGCTTTGTTCTGGAATTATAGGATTTGTAATCGCACTATATTTAACGATACAAAGGCAATTTTATGGTATATCTTTAGCAAATCGCCCTGCATTACTTTTGTCTATCTTGCTGATCTTTATGGGGCTACAATTTGTCACTCTTGGATTATTGGCAGAGCTACAGTCACGAACCTACCATGAAGCCCAAAACAAACCTATTTACATCATTAGAAAGATTTTAAAAAAGGAAGATAGAGACAACTCTAATGGGGACGATGTGTAAATATTAAAAATAGTCAGCGGCAGGTAGTAATGATAGATATGCAAGCAAATAAAAATAGACATGATGGAGACAATGTATGAGATTTACCCAACCACTGTGGAGGATTAAACTTGGCCTTGGACTGATAACACTTTCCACCTTGCTGCTCGAGCTTTCCTTGGTTCGTGTTCTCGATGTTATTCTTAACCCGATAATGGGTTACATGGTTATAACGGCAACTATGTTTGCTCTTGGACTTGGAGGGATTTATGTATTTGTTTTCCGTAGTGAGTCTAAAGATCAAATGCGTTTACTGCCGAGGCTTTCAGTTTTTTATGTTGTATTTGTACTAAGTCTTTTGCCTGTATTTAATTGGCTTCCATTCAATCTTGATTTCCAAGGAACGTCTTTGAGTGTACAGATACTTTCATGGACTGGAATGTATCTTGCGTTAATAGCGCCCTTTTTTATAAGTGGGGTAATTATCTCAGTTATATTTTCCAATTATTCATCGAAAAGCCATGGCCTTTATTTTTTCGATCTTTGTGGGGCAGGGATCGGATGTCTGTTGCTGGTCCCCCTTATACCACATTTTGGCCCAGGGGGCATTTTGTTTGTCGTTTCGGGGTTAGTGTTTATAGCAGCTTACTTATTTACGAAATGGAACCCAGTTAGGCTTTATTTTATCTTCCCACTATTGCTGGTGATTATATTATTTCCTTTAAGCCTGGATAATTACTTGGAATTCAGGGGACATGGCAATAAACGTGGGATTGATAATTGGCTAGAAAAAGGCATGAGAGATTATGTTAGATGGGATCCTGTATCGAAACTGGGTGTATTTAATATTTCTCCTCGTGCCAAAAATTTTGCGCTGGACGGAGGACAACAGGGATCTTGGTTAAAGCGTTTTAATGCGAATTTTGTTGATACACATATAAAAAGGATCAAGGAGCAGCCAAATAAGTATTATTATGGACTGAACTCAGTTGTTCACTATTTCAAAAGGAGAACAGAGGCGGAAGTTCTGGTGATTGGTGCAGCTGCTGGCAGCGAAACAACGGCAGCTTTGATATTTGGCGCTAAACACGTAGATGCTATTGATTTAGTTGAGGCTATGGTAGATGCAGTTAAGGGAAGATATGCAGAGTTTAGTGGCGGTGTGTTTATTCATCCTAAAGTGGACTACAGGTCCGGGGAGGGCAGAACATTTCTGCGCTCAACAGATAAGAGGTACGATATTATTCAAATGTTTAGCAATCACACGAGTTCAAGCCTTGCACATGGTTCAGGTGTCTTAAGTTCAGCATATCTCCAGACCGCTGAGGCCTACATGG
>Ga0315538_1002046_pt1 | contig 11579 bp, 9 predicted proteins | sample SalMarSW160230MG_2_FD_203834 | JGI IMG/M metagenome (GOLD analysis project Ga0315538, IMG submission 203834) | Salt marsh sediment microbial communities from the Plum Island Ecosystem LTER, Massachusetts, United States - Salt Marsh Sediment SW1601-230 ...
TCATTCCCTTCTCCAGATAAGTGGAGTCAGTATGGAGGTCAACCTGTGAAGGCTCGCGGAGCGCTTCAAGTGCCTCGATCGCTGCCTTTAACTCCATGCGGTTGTTGGTTGTTTTGACATCGCCGCCAGAGATTTCCTTACGATGATGACCGCTTATAAGGACCGCCCCCCAACCGCCCGGGCCGGGATTCCCACTGCACGCCCCATCGGTGTAGATCGTCACTTTGTTCACAATTAGGTAGGTATAGCCGATCAGCGCGTGCTTGTCGAGCGTGGCCGTCCTTCATCAGTCGGGAGATTGTAAGCTGCGATAGCCGTAATATGGGCAGTCTGAGTGAATAGACACGGGATAATAACGCTTGACACTATTAACGTATCGCGTTATTATTGATCGATGATCAGGGGTTTCCAAGACAAAGAAACAGAGCGGCTCTTCAAACGTCGGTTCTCGGGGCGATTTCCCCCTGATTTACACCGCACCGCCTGGCGAAAACTCGCGATGCTTGACGCCGCAGGAGGATTAGATGATCTTCGCGTTCCTCCGGGTAACAGGCTTAAGAAGCTGTCGGGGGATCGGGTGGGCCAGCACAGCATTCGGTTAAACGATCAGTGGCGAATATGCTTTCGATGGAGCGAAGGAGATGCCTACGAGGTGGAAATCGCGGATTATCACTAGGAGGTAGATATAAATGACGGAAGGGAAGTTTGCCCCGGTTCATCCTGGGGAGATTTTGCTCGAAGAATTCTTGAAGCCAATGGGTATCAGTCAGTATCGGTTGGCAAAGGACATTAGCGTGCACGCGCGGCGCATCAATGAGATTGTTCACGGCAAGCGTTCGATCACAGCGGACACGGCGCTTAGGTTATCCCGGTATTTTGGCATGTCGGAGCGTTTTTGGTTGAACCTCCAGGCCCGATATGATCTGGAAGTGGAAAAGGATCGCCTGGAGGGACGGCTAGAGCAAGAGGTAAAGGTTCTGGCAGCCAGTTCGGCAGCATAGGTGCACGGCCAATCAGGTGCTCAAGCTGACGTCCACTTTAGTGTATCACGTAGCGGCAGTCACAAGTTGGCAGCGGTGCTCGCTCTTGCGAGGGTGCCTTGTCCTCCCTGTGGGCACAGCATCGCGCGGTTGTTAGGCGGCACTCAAAAGGAGGGAGGAAATGGGAGACGAAATGCTGAGCAAACTTCACGAACACGTGGTGAGTGAGCTCCAACAAAGCTCGAAGACGGACACCGTTTTCGTCGTGAGCGCAGTTTTGTTTAACCTCGTTGTGCTGGGGATTAACTGGGGCGTAGCGACGGCGTCGCACGGTACTGATCCCGCCGCGGGAAATGACTGGATCTTGGGTGTGCTCGTCATCGCAACGTTGCTCATCAACACCTTCGCCGTTCGGGCGCTGGTGGCTGGTCGTCATACTCGCGTAAAGCTCATCTCCGGCCTGATGTCCATGTACAAAGACAACGGCATAGAACAATACTACGATCCTAGTCTCTTGGATACGTACGCTGCTCGGTACAAGTTGTTCGTCGCCGTGCTTATCATTCTGGCAGTCATATCGATTCTCGTGCCGCTTCTCGCGAGGCTATTGGGGTAGGTTGCTAATTCCGGGGATGCGAACCTCATTTCTTGACTGAACTTGTCTTTTTTCATGGCTCCACCCGTCAGGCGCGGACCCTTTTCGAGGCGAGAAGATGCTTTTGTCGAAGAGGTGTCTTGTCATGGCCTGTCCCCGACATCTACTAAATCCTCCGGAATATGTATTACGTCCCCGGAATTCCCCGGAATTCAATAGGCACGTTTTAAGAGTCATCCAAGCGCCTTCGCTGCCGATTGCCTCCCGTCGACCTTGTTCAAAGAAGGCGGCGGGGGCGTGACCAAAACGGACTTGAGCGCCGTGCTCGGCGACCGGGAAGTGATCCTCACACCGATTGTCACCGAACTGAACCCCGACAACAGTCCCGTCGTGCCGGAAGTGAAGGTATTTCCTGCAACAGCCGTCCCATTGAGCATCACCCCCGTCTTCATCGAGTGAGTAATTGCTCCAATATCCCGGGGACGAAACGAGAATGTCAAGGAGCAAGATCGGATCTCACTTCAGGGGAATCTTCACTCGCAGGACTTGGCCCCGACCCCCGCTCAAGGACGCGCATCTCAATATCTGAACCTGTAAGGACATTGAGGGTGACAAGAGCGGAGTTGTCATACCGCGACGGTCGTCGTACGATGTTGCGGCATTGCGGATTAATCATCGCTAGACGTCAGCGGAGCATGTTTTCAAAGGTGCGATGGTGGCGTAAACGCGCATTTTGAGGGAAGAATGGCAATACGGGTTCGGTTGCAGGGCATCATTGAGGGAATGGAGTGGCAGTCCGATGAGATGACCTCGTACTTGAACACCAGGACTGGGGAGGTGGTGACTGTCGCTGCGGAGCACCTCGCCGCCGCCGAGGAAGGGGAAGCGGATGTGAAGCTGGCCGACTGGGAACGCGATGCGATGGCCGTGGCGCGGGCGGTAGTTGGAAGTACTGACTATGTACAGCTCCCGGACCGGTTTGAGATTGACGAGTACCGCATGATGGAGCGATTCGCCGACTCATGTGTCGAGGAGGGGGCACGGGCACAGTTAGACCGGGCGCTACGCGGTTCTGGCACGTTTCGGCGCTTCAAGGATACCGTGAACCAGCTGGGGTTGGCCGAACAGTGGTATGCATTTCGGGACCGTGGTTATGAGGAGGTGGCGATTGAGTGGTGCCAGGCGCACGGGATCGACTTCGAGCAAACGGCAGATCGTGGCGGAGCTGACGCCTAACAAGCGCTTGCTCCTGACAAGCGTACCTCTTTCGGGTTGGCAGCCCTCACGTGGATGAAGCCCGAGGTGACAATGCACCCGTGAGCTGGCCGACCAGGGTCGCCAGATTGACGTAGCGAACGTCTATCCCTTTGTGATGTTGACTGTATGCGCGGTCTACATCCGTTGCCACCACCCAATTGCGGCCTTTAGGGTATTGACGCCGAAAAGCGAGCAGATTCCTCGGACCGAACTCGTCGGCTGACCATTTGCATTCGATCGCATCGGGAGGCCTCCCTCGCCGGCGATACACAAAGTCGATCTCGTGTTTGTTCTTGTCGCGCCAGTAGTTGATTTCTCGTGTCTGCAGATGCGCGTGAAGTTCATTGAGCACGAAATGCTCCCACAGGGTGCCGAGATCCTCCCGGCGCAGCGCATCCCAACCGCGCAGATAGCAGACGAAGCCCGTATCGAATGCGTAGACCTTCGGCGCCGACACGATCTCTGTCGGCCGGTGTGTGCTGAACGGACGTACAACGTGAGCAACGAGGGTCGCTTCGAGAACCTTGAGATAGTTGGTGACCGTTTGCCGGCTTATCTCACACGGAGCCGTGAACCGCGTCGCTTCGAAGATGCCGCCGCTCTGCGCGAAGATCAATTCAAAGAGCTTTTGAAACGAAGCTCGCCGTTCCAGGCGGAACAATTCTTGGACATCCTTGGCCCAATAAGAGTCGACCCATTCTTGGAAGTCGGCTTCTGGTATTTTTTCGGAGAGGAAGAACGGGGGCAACCCTCCGCGAAGGAGCCGGTAGGAAATATCATCCCTGTTAAACGCAACAAGATCGGCGGTGACCATCGGCGTGAGCCACACCGTCCTCTTGCGCCCCGTCAATGTATCACGAAACTTTGCAGAAACACCGAGCGTGGACGAACCCGTCGCAAGGATCTTTACATCTTTGTAGTGGTCGGAAGCGATCTTCAAAAGCTGCGAAGGATTCATGAGCCGATGAATCTCATCGAGCACGATCCTCTTTCCACGGACCTCACTCAGGAACCCTTGCGGATCTTCGAGTAGGCGTCGTGTTCTTGGAAGCTCGCAATCGTAGTACTCCGCGTCTGGCAAAAGCTGACTCAGAACGGTCTTCCCAACGCGACGTACCCCTGCAAGCCAGACGATGGTCCGCTCTTTCCAGGCTGTTTCGATCTGCTCCAACCAGAAGCCTCTTAAGAACATACACTAGTAGTTTAGCACATGGTGCTACCAAATGCAAAAGCTGTGGCATTTGGCCTTGACCGCCGCGCTCGGTGAAAGGGAGGTCACCGTCACCCGGATCGTCACGCAATTGAACCCCGACAACAGCCCTATCATCTCGGAAGTGAAAAGGTGCGATTCAACAGCGGTTCCATTGAGCATCACTCCTGTCTTTGTCGAGTGAGTAGCGATTCCTGCTGGACATTTAGCGGGATTGCGAAATAGGTGTTGTGGCCCTTGATTTCCCAGAAGATTACAATGGGCGGTGACAATTCAATGTGGTAGTGTGGTGCACACAGGTCCATTCGGAGGTGCAAGATGAATATTGGGATCATCGTCTATTCTCAGACCGGGAACACGCTTTCCGTCGCCAAGAAGCTAGAGGAGAGACTCTCTGCGGCTGGGCATTCGGCGACCCTGGAACAGGTGAAGGTTGTCGGTGAGCGCAAGCAGGGAGACAGAGACTTCCGGCTCGAAACGCTGCCCGATGCCGGGCCATACGATGCGCTCGTGTTCGGTGCCGCAGTAGAGGCCTTTTCCCTGTCGCCAGTACTGACTGCCTATCTGAAGCAGATTGGGTCCTTGCAAGGCAAGAAGGTGGCCTGTTTGGTCACCCAGTTCTTTCCCTATCCGTGGATGGGCGGAAACCGCGCCATCCGCCAGATGCGAAAGCTCTGCGAATTCAAGGGTGCGACCGTCTGCGGCTCCGGTGTCGTCAACTGGATAAAGCCCCGCCGCGACAAGACAACGGCCAAGGCAGTCGATCGATTGAGCAGGCTGTTCTAGTTCTGCAGGAATTCCGAGGACGTAAATCCTATTCTCGGCGTCTGTCCAGAAAACTAGTGATCGCGCTCTACAAGGCCGCGCATCTCAATATCTGAACCTGGAAATATGTTAGAGGTAACAGGAGCGGAGTTGTCACAAAACCATCGTCGTCGTACACTGTCGCGGCGTTGTAGACTGATCGTTGTTGGGTAAGAAGCGAGGTGCTACACGAGATGAAGCTCAAGCCGATCGGCGTTTCATTGTTGTACGTTGCAATTCTCCATTGAGGGGTAAGCAACATTGGATAGGCAGCCGAATCGTTCGCAAGGAGAAAAGAGAAGGCCAAGGATGCAAAAAGAAAGACCAGGCCACGAAGTTTCGAAAAGTTCAGAATGTCAAAATCCGACGGTAGACCCAAGCATCCTCCGGGAATGACCGTATTGAGAGTGGACTGCCAGCGCAAGCCAAGAACATGCCTCACCTTATCTTCATGAGTTGCCAGGTATTTCCTATAATCCTCTCAAAGGCATATCGTAGAGGCACATCATGAGTGGGGCAGGAATCTAGAACATGCTTGGAAAAGTGCTATGGGCAGTGGACAACGAGCTCGACAGCACGCAGTTCGAGCGATTGAGCATAGACCTGCTCTATCGAACCGGCTTCAAAGACATCATCCCTATAGAACCGCAGGATGGCGGACGCGATGCCGAAGAGCTACCACGAATGGGACGTGGGCGTGCAGGCGAATTGGCGTTCTTCCAGTTCAGCAAAGAGGAAGATTGGCGGGACAAGGTCCGTAGGGATTCCCGGAAACTCGCCTCGCGTGGATACGAGTTCTCAACTCTGGTCTTCGTTACCAACCGGAAGGCACGCGGAGTAGACAAGGATAGTATGGCTGCTAAGATTCTTGAGAAGTACGGGTGGGATCTCCTCGTGTTCTCAAGAGAGTGGTTTCGGCATCAGCTGGAAGAGGTTCATCCTGACCTCGCAAAAAAGTACCTGGCGATAGACGTCCCAGACTGGTCTGCGCATCTGGCAGCGAGGATTCGCTTTGAGGGTTCTCCAGAAGTGAAGGCAACCAATGCCTGGGTGGCTCTTGACGCAAAGGAATACGAGCGAGCAATCCCGGAATTCCGATCTTTGCTTGCGCACAATCCTGAGAGCCGAGACGCTTGGGAGGCTCTCGCATGGTGCCAGTACTGCATCCATCAGTACGACCAAGCCCTCACCAGCATCAACCGCGCGCAGCCTAGTGAGGAAGCTCCGCAAGCATTCTCGATTCGCGCGTGCATTCTCGCTGAGAAGGCAATCAGAGATGGCAGCAGAACCATGTTGATCGAGGCACGCGAGGCGTTTGAGTCACTCGCCAGCTCAGGCAAACGGCCAATCTGGACAACGCCCTATAACCTGGGAAATGTCCTGAGTTCACTGGGGCAGTATAGGGACGCGGTCACCTGGTACGAGCGCGCACTTGGCCTGAACGTAGGTGAGCCCACGATAATGAAGAACTTAGCAACCGCCCACCATCACATTGGAAACCATGAGAAAGAGCTTGAGCTTCTCGATGATGCACTCGCGATCGATCCCTTGATGCCGGAGGCCCTGGTTTCCAAAGCGATCTGCCTGCTCGTCGACTTCGATGATGCTGGCAGCGCGATTCCCCTTCTCGAAAAAGCGATCAAGTTCAACAAGGACTGGTCAGTACGATGGCCGCAAGTATGGTACTGGACAGCACAGGCATGCATGGCAGATCATCAATTGGACAGGGCGTTCGAGTGGGTGCAAGACGGCTTGTCCCATCAGCCAGGCTACTGTGCGCTTCGGCAACTGAAGCTACAACTCCTCAGAACTCTGGCTCCTGTGAATCCAGCTATCGCGGCCGATGCGAAATCCTTTTGGCGCAACAGGCTCGAAGAAGAACCTCTCGATTTCGACACGAGAATCCAGTTGGTCCGGCAGGAGGAGCTGGAAGGAAACCTAAAGGGCGCCTGGGCACTGCTGGATGATAGCTTCGCGGCACTCGACATCGAGACAGAGAAACCATTGTCGTCCTCGGGCTTCAGTGTACGAGAAGTTGCGAGCGCCTTGATGTACCTCCCGCAGTACGCCAGATACAGGGAGTCCCTTCCTGTGTCTCGTTACTGGGAGCAGGCTGATCCACTGTATGATCTGCCCTTCCCGCCTCCTGATTCGAGCAGCACTATGGACGCCCTCTACACAAGCCTCTCAGTTGCATTTGGGCTGGGATTCAAGTCCCTTGAGGACGTCAGCCCCAACAAGAGGGAGGCTACTCCGACCCTGCAGCTGTTTTTCGACAACCTACGGCAACTCATAGAACGGTCGCTAGTCGAATCCGCTCAGGAGTTCGCGCCCCTCATTCCTTCATCGGATCAAGGCAATGAGGCTGTCGCAGACAAGGTAAGCAACGTGATCATGTTCCTTGGCCTGATAGCTCTTCGGGAGTTTGGCAGCCAACGCGGCTGGATTCTTTCCCAGTTTCGAGTCCCTGAAGCAGCTATGAATGTGGCACTAGATGGATACGATGAGGCTGCGATTGAAGCCAACGTGGTTAGCAACGCCCTCATCTCACTGAACGATGCTGTCGGGTTCCTTCCCCCGTAGAGGGCTGTCTGTCGAATCTACCGGGGACTTAAACCTTATTTCTTAGCTAAAGTTGTCTTCCTCACGGCTCCACTTCTCAGGTGCTCGTCCTTTTCGAGCTGAGCAGACACTCCAGTCCTCGCAACAACTCCGCTCGTGCTCTGCACGGATGCGTATGTTACTATCTGAACCTGTAAGGATGCTAAGGGTAACAGGAGCGAAGTTGTCGCACCGTGACGGTCGTCGTACACTGGGTGCGATGGTGCAGGCTGATCGTTTTTGGGTAAGAAGCGAGGTGCTACACGAGATGAAGTTCAAGCCGATCGACGCGTGCTTGTCAAGCGTTGCAATTCCCCATTAAGGGGTAAGCAGCATTGGATAGGCAGCCGAATCGTTCGCAAGGGGAAAAGAGAAGGCCAAGGATGCAAAAAACAAGACCAGGCCCCAAAGTTTGGTAGTCATCGATGTCAGACGTGGTAGAAGGAAGCCTACATGAAGAAAGAATTGGCGGATCTTCGAGAGTGCTTACTGAACGGCAAGAATGAAGACGCCAATAGGCCTCTGGCATACTCATTCTTCAGGGGCTTGCTTGGGAAGAAGTTCAGAGTTGAGTCAGACGCTTCTGGCGCTGATGGGTATATTGAGGGGAAGCTTCTTGTTGAACTGAAGACGGAGAGCAAGGATTGGCTCAAGGGGCTGTATCAGGGATTGCATTATCAGAAGCTTGGACTCAGCTTCCCGAATATCTGTGTCCTGTCCAATCGCTTTGTTGGGCTCTGGAAAGTGAGCGGATTACCACAAGAGGCATTGAAACTGGTCGCCGAAGCAGATTCGCAACGCTCCCCAAACGAGATCGGGCGAATCAACGCTAATAAGACGTGCAAAGCAATAGCTGGCAAAATACTGCACGCAAACACTTACTTGATACGCAGAGATGACTTCGGCCCACTGTTCCCCAAGGACACCGCCGCGGTGATCCGAGGATTCGTGTATGCGCTACAGCACCTAGATGACGCGCGAATACAGATTAATCCGCACAACTTCATCGATCACATAGACCTGCTGCGGAGGTTTTTCGACAGACCACTGGATGCTATCCACTGCTTCTACGCAATCGTCAGTTACTGGTCTGTGACGTCCAAGGTTGCGGTCGTGGGCGACACCGATCAGCTTGTCGTGGTTGATGCAAGTCGCGATCGAACAAGTGACATGATAGAGGTTAGGAGGCGACACCAAGCTGAGTTCAAACGATTCATCGAATCACACTACATCTTCACCAACGAAGGGTCTGGAATTACATCCGATTATTACTTCAGTCGATTTGATGAAGTAATCACCCGTCTGAATAGTAACTATGCAATACAGCATGGGATTCTTTTCACAGACCACAACCTGAGCAAGTTCGCCATGTGGTTCGTCCATCAACGATTTGAGAAGAACCTGAGCGAGAAGTACATCGTGTTCGATCCTGCTGGGGGGTCTGGAAACCTCATTACAAGCCTGGATTGGCGCGGCCACTTAAAACACAAGATCGTTTCCGAACTACAGCCAGACCTCCTGAAAGTGATCGAGAGACGAATGCGTGTGCATGAAGAGCACGCAGGCAGATACACAATCATCCCAAAGACAGCAGAGAATAGGGGGCTGAACTTCCTCGACAAGAGCTGCTCGTCCTACATCACCGAACTGGAGCAAACCCTTGGCGAAGGTGGCCTCAAGATCGACAAGCCTCTGGCGTTCCTATTGAACCCCCCATACAAGAACACGGATGAGAACGTCGCAGCCCGTGAGCAAGTGGAGGCCGAGTACGTCATTGATCCCACCATATTAGAACTGACGGGAGACGACGCCGGGAAAGAGAGATACCTCGCCTTTCTTGGGCAGATCCTGCGTTTCGCAGAACACCAGACTAGCGAACACCCGGATTTCGAGCCATTGCTGATGATCTTCACGCCAACATCTTGGCTAGTTCCGCGCCCCACGTACGTGGCCTTCAGGAAGGAGTTCGACAGGCGGTTCAGATTCGTGAATGGTTTCCTGATCCGCAGTAACGAGTTCTTCAAGACACGAGGCAAGTGGCCTCTAGCCTTCACGATCTGGCAGTATCATTGGACAGAGAAGGGCAACAAGAAGAAAGTGAAACTGTGGGATTACACCCACCTTAAACGCAGCGATCTTGCAGCGATCAACTGGAGTGCAAGAATCGGGGAGATCGACAAGACCACCAAAAGTCTAATTCGCGGCAGATCAACAATTGAGTTCTCTGGCAAGGGGAAGACAATTAAGGAATGGTCCAGACAACGCAGGTATGACTTCACTCGTAGCCCAACACAGCAAGAAAGAAGGGAAGGCCTACTATACGGCGGTCTGCCAAAAGACGACCCTCGCCGCCAGAACAAGAAGACCTACGGGGTCACCAATTCAGAGCACATTGGGTTCATGGATGACTGCACTCCAGTGAGAATCAGACCCATTACGGGGGATGTGAGATTTGCGGACAACAACACCGAGAAGCGGATTTGGTTTAGGCTGGACAACGAATTTAAGGGAATCAACAGAGCGAAGATCTTTAGTGGGCCAGCCGATAACAGAAGTTACTGCGCGTATGATCTTACCTCCGCAGAAAAGATGTTCACATGGTTTGCAATCGCCAAATCGTCGGCCGGACGATATCCAGTGTGGGCTAACCAGCTCGACATCTGGGCACCAAGAATCCCGAAGGCAGCGGAGAAAGAGTTCTACTCCCTCTGTTTCGCGTTTGGATTGGCCGAAAATCGTTGCGTTGTTACTCGGTTTGAAGCCGACAATCCAGTGATAGGTACCCCAGAGGCATTCGTAGAGAATCCCCTAAGCGCAAATAACCCGGATTCATTCTGGAACACAACACTCGATGAGTATATCGTGGATGATCCTGCCATCGCTAAGAACTTAGTAAATGCCATCAAGGGATTCTACAAGTACTGGGCACAGGAGTACTGCAGGCAAAGTCCCTTCATGAACGTTGGCCTGAAAGATGAGCCCTATTTCAAGTATTTCCAGTACGCGGATTTTCTAACAGCCAACAGCGGATTGATCCAAATACACAAGTTTGCTGAAGTGAACGATAAAGTGGATCTGCTGCAACAGCTCGAAGACATTTCAGGGTATGCAAGAAAGGTCCGAGACGAGATCTATCGGCTATTGATCGAAGATCTCAGGTACTTTCAATAGCCAGATTACATGACCTCGCCCACGGCCGGATTCTTCATAGGTTTCTGTAGCACATGACTGTTCAAGCTAATTCACCCCAGAACAGCAGTGAGCATTTAGGGTCTGGTCTTTCAACCCAACATCAGGATCTAGCCCTTTCTGCTAGTCCGTACTCCCAAAGTTACCGCTGGCTGGTGCGTAAAGCACATCAAGGCAGTCGACACTCTCTGCAGTGAGAAGAAACTCACTCTTCACACCCTCTCCCCAAAGGGTTATCATGAGGAGGATCATCCAGGAGGTGGGGAGAATGGAAAGAAAAATCGCATGTCTTTTGGTCTTGTGCCTTGCCATGACGTTTCTGTTAGGACCAGCCGCGCTTGCTTTCGAGCAGAACCTTCTAGCGGCAGAGTTTCGGTCAAACGGCGATCTGATCAGTGGCTGGTACTGGCTGCGAGATCAGGCTCTTCAACAGGTCGCGGAGTGGACCTTCGAAGGGATTCCGAAAGATATGGAGGATCTTGCCGTATTCGGTTGCACCGATCGGTGTTGTTTCTCAGTGCTGTTTTTCTGCCCTACCGGGCGCGGGACTACACTCCGCGCGGGAACTTCGCCTGAAGCTCTCTAGGGATAATGGCGATTGTCTCCCCGCGCTTATCCTTCCCCACGAACACGAGCCCAGTTAGTTGAAGCTCGCCAATCGGCGAGAGGGGTGGGTCGTAGCGCCAGTCGATGCTGTCTTCTTCAGTGCCTCCAAACTCCTCCATGAACTCGGTGAGGCTTGTTCTTCCGCCTTCTGCAAGGAGCCACTCCAGTGCCTCTCCTCCTTCCGGAGAGAGCTCCATCCGGGCTCTCGGAGCGTGGGCTCTCAGGTATTCAGCGAGCCTCTCCGCAAGCTCAGCTTTCCGCAGAATCCCGTAGGGGACTTCGTGCCAGAGAGCCATTCCGATAAGGTTATCCTTAGTCAGGGTGGAGAGAGCTGCAA
>Ga0315538_1002048_pt1 | contig 11571 bp, 9 predicted proteins | sample SalMarSW160230MG_2_FD_203834 | JGI IMG/M metagenome (GOLD analysis project Ga0315538, IMG submission 203834) | Salt marsh sediment microbial communities from the Plum Island Ecosystem LTER, Massachusetts, United States - Salt Marsh Sediment SW1601-230 ...
ATTGCTTCCTCCGCTGTGGTCAGTCCGCGTTCGCCCGCTCCGCGTTTGCCTGCTCTGCGCGCTGGGCGCGGGCCGCTTCGACGGCTTGCAGGAAGTCGGCCCACAGGCCCTCGAACGCCTGGGGAGTGGACTCGAGGCGCTCGGGGTGGCACTGGACACCCAGGACCCAGCGATCGCCGCGCATCTCCAAGCCCTCCACCAGCCGCCCGCCCTCACTGCTGTGGGCCCAGGCCACGGCGCGCAGGCTCGGGGCCAGGCGGGCCTGGTCTACGGCCTGGTGATGGAACGAGTTGGCCTCCAGGTGGAGCATCGTGTCGCCTTCCTGGGTCGCCGCGAAGCCATCCGGCGCTCGCTCGGCGATGGCCCGGGCCAGGGTGCTGTCCGGGTCGACGTCCAGGTCGTGGGTGAGCGCGGTGCCCAGGCCGTAGGGCGTGCCGGCGTGGCTGGGAACGTCCTGGATCAGGCTGCCGCCGCACAGGACGTTGATCATCTGGTGGCCGCGGCAGATGCCCAGGACCGGGATCGCGCGCCGCTCCGCCACCTGCCAGGCCAGGCGCTCCAGCTCGTCCCGGCCGGGCTCGATCTTGCCGGCGCCGCTGGGCGTCTCGCCGTAGGTCGCGGGGTCTATGTCGCCGGCTCCGCCGGAGAACAGCAGCCCGTCCATCGCCTCCAGGAGCCGGTCCCTCTCGCCGGCCGGGGTCTTGACGTCGAGCGTGACCGGGTTGCCGCCCTGGTGGGCCACGGCCTCGGCGTACAGCTGCTGCTTGCGCAGGGTCAGCTCGGGGTCGTCCGTCCAGGCCGGGTCGGTGACGGTGATGACGATCAGCGGGGCGTCCGCCGCGGGCGCGTTCTCTGCCATGCCCGGGAGCATACCTCCCGCCGGGGGACGGCGATCCCCGGAACCGAACCGTGAGGCCGGCGTCCCGGCTCGGCCTACGGCCAGGGGCCCTCGGAGCCGGCCAGCGGGTGATCGCGATCCGGCGACCGGGGCTCGGCCGCCACCGCCAGCCAGCCAAAGTAGAACAGCAGCCACCAGCTGGGGTTCATAGACCCCGCTCCCAGGAGGAGCCAGACGGCTGTGCCGCTCTCGAACAGCAGGACGGCTGGCAGGGCGAAGGCGAAGCCGTGCGGCCAGAGAGCGGGCGAGGCGAAGACCGAGGCCAGGCCCAGCGCGGCGAGCAGGCGGCGCCCCCTGAAGGCGAGCGCGACCGCGACCAGGGCCGCGGCGATGGCCACGTACACGAGCGAAGGCAGGTAGCGGGCGTAGGAGCTGCCGTACAGCGCGACCGCGGCTGCCTGCGAATCGGCGCGGTAGCCCAGGCCGGCCCACCACTCGGACCAGGAGTCGGCGCCGGTCATGGGCAGGGTCACGAGCACAATCGCGGCCAGCGCCACTATCCCTACGACGAGCGACCGCCAGCGCTTCTCACGGACGAGCCACAGGGCCGGCAGGCCGGTCTGGACCTTGAGCAGCCCGCTCAGGACCAGGCCGGGCCCGGCTCTACGGGCCAGGGCGAAGAGCAGCAGGGTCAGGCTGGCGATGTTGCCGGATTCGATGCCGATCATCACCGGCGGGAAGGCGACCATCAGCAGGCTGTTGATGGGCCGGAGGCCGAGCAGCCGGAAGGCAGCGAAGGCGCAGACGGCCAGGAGGGCGGTCCAGCCCACGGCGACCGCCGGATGCGGCAGCCGGGAGAGCAGGCCGAAGACGGGCAGCAGGGGTGGCGGGTAGAGGAAGTAGTCGGAGGCGGCGTTCTCGGGCCAGACGACGATCGGGGTGGTCATGTAGGGCTGTCCGCCGTCGAGCCAACGACCGCACGAGCTGAGGTAGACGTTCAGGTCGTAGAGATGTCGATCCTGCTGCCAGAGCAGGACGTCGAACAGCAGCCACGAAACGACGACCGGCACGACCAGCAGGGTGACCGGCCGGAGGGGAGCGACCCGGTCCGGGCGAACCAGCCCGGCCGACACGGCCAGGACGACAGCGCTGCAAGCCAGCCACCAGACCCAGAACGGCATGCCCGCTATCGGCCGCCCCAGCTGGTCGATCAGGGCGATGGCGACGATCGCCAGCCCCGCCGGGACCGCCAGATCAACTCCGCGCACCCGGGTCCACCGCAGAGCGGCCACGTCGGCCAGGAAGCGGCGCAGAGAGATCACCCGGCTGAGCGTGGTGTCGATCACGCGGCGGATTGTAGAGCCATGCCCGCCGGCTGCGGGGCCGCTATTCGCAGCCCTCGCCTTCGGCCGTGTGGCGACCGCGGCGCCACGGCCCGCGAGCGTGCCTCGGCCGCAGACGGCCACATCGCGCGGCCCGCAGTTCATCGCCGCCGGACCTACCATTGGGCCGTGCCGAACCCTCGGGTCTGCGCAACCTGGCCGTCCAGTTCCGGCCCATCCGGCCCTCAACCGGGGGAGTGGCTCTGTCCGTGGCCACCCAGGTGGCCGCGACCCTGCTGGCCGCGCTCTTCCTGGCCCTGGGGGTCTCCAACGCGGCCATCGTGTACTTGTTGCCGGTCGTGGCCGTGGGCACCGTATTCGGCAGCCGCCCCGCGATCGCCAACGGCCTGGCCGCCTTCCTGATCTACGACTTCCTCTTCGTCCGGCCCGTCCACACCTTCGACATCTCCGCCCCGGAGGAGTGGCTGGACTCACCGGACGGCGGCTGCTGCGGGCGGTCTGGGGCTCGGCCTATGACCAGGAGGGCCACTACCTCCACGTCTACGTCAGCCGTCTGCGGCGCAAGCTGGCGGCTGCCGATCCGTCCGGCGCCGCGGCGGGGCTGATCGTCGCCGAGCCCGGGGTCGGCTACCGGATCCTGGCCGGGTAGGGCTCAGGCCGCGGTGTGGCGGCGGTCCACCCGGACCGAGTGGCGCAGTGTCTCCAGCTCGCCGGCCCCGGCGAAGATCTCGGCGCCGGCCTCGATCCCCACCAGGTAGCGGGCCGGGTCCAGCTCCTGCGGGGCCAGGAAGTCGAAGAAGCGGGCCAGGTCCAGCGAGGCGGCCTGCTCGCTGGCCGTTCGAACGAAGGAGTGCACCAGCCACTGGCTTCGGGGATGACCGCCCTGCCACAGCTCCCACTCCGCGCCGTCCACGGTCACGGTCGTTTGAGGTGCGCCGATCGGGGTGGCCCCGCCGCCGCGATGGAGCCAGATCATGATCTCGTCGGTCAGCTCCTCGGGCTGGGGATCCGGGGTCGAGGCGAGCCAGATGTCGTAGGCGACGTTGAGCGGCCCGGCGATCTCCTCTGCCAGGCGGTACTGCCACTCCGAAGTAGCGGCGGCTATGTCGGACAGCCTGAGCGGCAGCTCGCAGCTTGGCGTCGCCAGACCGAAGTGCCAGCCCATCACCGCCGCCGCATACGACTTGACCGAGCGCGGGTCGCCGGTCCAGCGCCAGCCGGTGGACCAGGCGATCGCCCTGTCATCAGCCGCCGCCGGCTCCGCCCAGAGGCACTGCTCGCCCGCACCAGGGCGTGCTCCCCACAGGTTGTTGAGCAGCAGATACCGGCCCCTGGCCAACGCCCCGCCATGGTCGCAAACGCGATCCAACGCCACCTCCTCCGCAACTGCCGGCCCCTGCGCCGGTCCACCAACGATACGCGACGCTGTCTGTTGAGCGCTTGTTGAGTGCTCGGAGCCCTCCCTGGGGCCGATTCCTCTTGGCGGCGTGGCTCAGTCTGAGGGCATGGCGACAGTGGCCAGAGTCTCGGGTCGAACGCGGACGGCAACTCGCGATCCTCGCCCGCTTCCGAATCGGCCGACGACCCCTCACCTGCCACCGCCCTGGCCTCCGCGCAGCTGTTCGAACCCGCCGGCGAGGACCTGGCAGCCTCGCCCCTCGAGCCCGGCCTGGCCGACGTCGAGGCCGCCGTCTCCCTTGTCGAATCGGGCCTGGCCTCGCGCGTCGTCGTGACCGGCCTCGCGCCCTGGCCGGGGATGCTGTGGCAGACCTATCAGCTGGCGCAGATGGCGGACGTCTCGATCGTCCCGACCCTGGAGCCGGGCGGCCGCGTAGTCATCGTCGTGGTGAGGAACCGCCTGATTGATGGCTGAGCTGCAAGCTCTGCGCGGCCGGAAGCCCGGCGACCGGCGCATCCTCATCGAGCGGCCGCACGCCCGCTACTTCCGCTACCTGGCCCCGGGCGTGCTGGAGGCCAAGCTCGAGGCGCAGGCTCCCCGGACCGCCTACCAGCGCCACATGGCCCGCCTGCGGGCCATCCTCTTCGGCAAGCCGCTGCCGTCGGAAGCGGACCTGACGGAGCGCCTGCCCAAGTGGAAGGCGCTGCCGATCTTCGCCTCGGACGTCATGTCTTCGGTCGCCTACGCCAGCGGCGCGAGCATGCTAATCCTGCTCGGCGCCGGCACCGAGGCCTTCAAGTACCTGCTCCAGTTGTTCACGACCGGCATCCTGGTCCTGGCCGCCCAGACCAGCTTCGCCGACTTCCCGCGCCTGTCGTCGTTCCTGGCCCGCGACGGCTTCTTCCCCCGCCAGTTCGCGCTGCGGGGCGAGCGGCTGGCCTTCAACTCCGGCATCGTGGCCCTGGCCGCCGCCTCAATCCTGCTGGTCGCGGTCTTCAACGGCTCGGTCGAAGGCCTCATCGGCCTGTACGCGGTCGGCGTCTTCACCTCGTTCACCCTGTCGCAGGCGGGGATGGTGCGCCATGGCTGGCGCAATCGCGGCCCCGGCTGGCAGCGCGGAGTGCTGGTCAGCGGCATCGGCTCGGCCACCACCCTCGCCGTAGCCCTGGTCGTGATCGCCTCCAAGTTCGAGCAGGGAGCCTGGATCGTTCTGGTCGTCATCCCCATCCTGGTGGCGGTGATGCTTCTGATCCGGCACGAATACGACGAGGAAGGCCGGGGCCTGGAGGTTCAGCCCGACGTTGTCTTCGGCGCCCGCATGCGGCGCCAGCGCGTGGTCGTGGCGGCTCAGACCATGAGTCGGGCGGTGGTGCGGGCGGTGAGGCTGGCCCAGACGATGGGTGAGGAGGTGCAGATCGTCCACGTCACGCTGGACCGCAGCGAGGGCGAGCGCTTCAGGGAGCGGGTGGACAAGCAGCTGCCGGGGGTGCGGGTTGTGCTCGTCGAATCGCCCTACCGGGCCCTGGTCCGGCCCTTCGTCCGCTACCTGGAAGTCAGCCAGGCGGAGGATCCGGAGCGGGTCACGATCGTCCTCCTGCCGGAGCATCTGCCCCGCCACTGGTGGGATCGCGTTCTCTACAACCAGAACGTGCACCGAATCCGATCGGCGCTCATGGGGCGCAGAGACTTCGTAATCCTGGATTGCCCCTACCTCCGCGAGGCATGATCCAGAGGCGAAGCGTGAGGCCGGGCCCGTCGCCAGGATGATCGCCGGGCCTGACCTTCAGCTTAGTCGCGGTCGCCGCCGCGCCCGAATCGAACCCGGATGGCCGGAAGCGTCAGGCGCCGACCGTTGGCCAGCAGAACGAGCACTGGCACCGCGATGGCCACTGCCATGCAGACGGCCAGCTCCCACGTCAGGATCGGCGGCTTGGCCGCCGCCAGGCTGTTGTGGCCGAAGACGAAGGTGCTGTTCCAGGACGGCAGCAGCTCGGTGAAGCGGCCGGGCATCTGATCGGGTACCTGCCAGGCCGAGAGCGTCGGCAACATGGCCACGAAGGCGACTGCCAGCCCGACCAGAATCCCGGCAACGAGCGCCTTCGGCCTGACGAACCGCCAGGCCAGGAGACTGACTACCAGGCCGACCCCGAGCCACGGCAGGACCCACGCCGGCCAGGTGCCCCAGGAGCTGTCGCAGATCTGCCAGGTCTGGGTATTCGCAACGCCCGAGGCATAGCACAGCGGCCGCAGCCCCAGCCACATCAGGGCTGGTGCGATCACTACCAGGGCAGTCGAGAGGCGGGCCAGGCGCCACGTCCACACGGTAGGGCCGTCCCACAGCTCAGCCAGGAAGTAGGCCAGCAACACAAGGGCGAAGAGCAAGGTGGGGTAGAAGTGGTAGTCGTAGGTGACGCGGTCGATGCGGGCCCACGGCAGCCACAGCGCCAGGGCAGCCACGGCCAGCAGGCCCAGGGATTGGTCGCGTCTGCTCCAGGCCTGCCACATGCCGAAGGCGGCGGCCGGGATGGTGAGCCAGAAGAGGAACGGGTTGCCGGCCTCGATCACCGTGGCCTGCCCGTTCAGCATGTTCTCCAGATAGGCCCAAACCGGCTTGAGATCGAACGGCCAGGCCCACCACGGCGAAGCGGCACCATGGCCGGCGCGCCATTCGTTGTGGAAGTTGTACATCTGGACCTGGAGATCCCAGAAAGTCTGGCCGGTATGTCCGGGCGGCCAGCCGGCGAACAGTTGCGGGCTGCCCCCGGCGGAGAGAGCCCACGGTATGTAGCTGGCCACGTAGACGGCGACTGGGATGACCGTCAAGCAGGCCATCACCCAGGCGAAGGGCAAGCCTCTTCGCCAGCGGGGATCGGTCCAGCGCGGCTGGGCCTCCTCGACCGGCCCGGCGCGGACGATGCCGACCGCCAGGAGCGACGTCAGGCCGAGCAACAGCAGGGCGAACGTCAAGTTCCCGGGTCGGGCCGCCAGGGCCAGGTAGCCAAGGAAGCCGGTCAGGCCGATCATGCCAGCCAGGGCCAGCCAGCGCCCCGGCCCCGAGCGCAGCAGGACTATCAGGCCTGCGGCGCCGATGGCATACAGCCCCGGCCACTTGGTGGCCACGGCCAGGCCCAGCAGCACGCCGATGAGCGGCGGTAGCAGCAGTCCCTCGAACAGGGCGCGTTTGCCCCACGCTCGGGACTGCAGCAGATAGGCAAGTGCCAGGAACGCCGCAACGATGAAGAGGGCCAGGTAGACGTCAATCCCGGCGATGCGCGACCGGCCGAATATGAGGCCGTCGACGCTGATCAGGGCGGCCAGGATCAAGCCCACCGAGCGGCGACGGAAGAGGACCATGGCCAGCAGGTACAGCAGCCCGGCCAGGAGCGAGCCGGCGATCACCGCCGGCAGCCTCCAGGCGAAGGCGTTGCTGCCGGCGTTGATGATCGAGTAGGTGCCGGCGCTGCTGAAGGCGATTGCCCGCTCCCGGTCGTTCCCCGGGTCGTTCGCCTGAGCGTCGACGACCAGGGCCGCCGGCTGGAATTCCAGCTTCGCGTCAGCGAAGGTGCAGTTGCTGTTGGGATCGACCACGAAGACGGTCGGTGTGCCGTCGCGGGTCTTGCCCGCGACGTGGAGCAGGTTCGTGGCCGGGTTCCACTCCACGTCCGTGACCGTGCCGGGCATCTTGACATTGGTCCAATCGACGAGTTTGTAGTCGGCGTCGAAGGTGAGCAGCTCCAGGGTGGCTGTGCCCGTGGCCACGTAGAGCGTCGGCTGGTAGAGGAGCTCCCGCCAGGCCTTCATGGTCGGGTTGCCGTACACCAGGTCCATGCCACGGGCACCGCCCAGGAGGGTCACCCTGGAGATCTCTTGAAGGTTCGTCGGGTTGAGCTGCCGCAGGCCTTCGGGCGTGGCCGCCAGGGCGATCCAGTGGCCGTTCACCAGATACGTCTCGATGCTCGAGACCCCCGGCACGCCCAGCCTCCAGGTCACGCTGCCTGAACCGATGTCAACCAGACGGACTGTGTCGGGAGACTCGACAAGCAAGCCGGAGTAGCTGACCGGCCGCAGGCTGACGATCTCCGCACCGACGCTGGCGACCTGAAAGGCCTGGGGTGTCGTGCCGTATTCCGCCAGAGTGTCGAAGGCCCGCGAGTCGTACTGCCATATGCCACCGTCGATAGTCCCGACGAAGATGCGATGGGAGGAGGTGTCGACTGTGACGGCTTGCGCGCCTTCAAGAGGCAGCAGGACCGCCGTGTCGAGCGCGCCGTGCTGGGCCACCGCGATCCCGGTGCCGGTGGCCAGGAAGATTCTGTCGCCGGAGAGGCCGCTGGACGCGGTCGGGTCGAGGTAGGTCGGCTCGTACGTGGCATCCGAGACCGTCCAGCTCATGGCCCTGGTCAGCGTGACCTCGTTGTTCCCGGCCAGGGCCATTCCGCCGGCAATCAAGTACTTGCCGAAGGGCGGGTGAGTATTCTCGCTGAGGTCATGGGGCAGGCCGTAGCGCCAGTCCTGCAGGAACTCGGCGCCGGTTCCCGCGTAGTAGATCTCATCGAAGTACATTCCCTTGGGCGTACCCAGGCTCTGGATCCTGAAGGCGAAAGTGAGCACGATCAGCAGCAGGGCGAAGCCGAGTTCGAAACGGCCGATCGAGCGGGTCCCCTTTGGCTTGCCGCGGGACTCCTTGTTGCCCCAGCCCCAGTACTCCTCTTCGGGTGTGGCTTTGGGCGGCGGTGCGCCTCTCGCAGGCCGATACAACGACTTGAGCTCGGGCCAGGCTTCAGCCATGGCTGGTCGGGCGACCTTCCAGACGAAGACGGCTAGAGCTATCAGCAGGGTGGCCGTGACGACGATCGCTACAGCCACGACGGCTATCTCGTAGCGCGATTGGGCTGCCAGCGGTAGCTTCTGCATCGCCGTCGAGCCGTAGTTGTGGAACGGGAGACTCACGACGGCGTGCAGGTTCACCGTGTTGGCCAGGCCCAGGATGAGATACCACCACCGCCAGCCGACGGAGGCCGCCGCCAGCAATGCCCCGATTCCGAAGGCCGGGAACAGATAGCGTTCGTGGACGCGAGTGGGGACGGCGAAGAACGCGACGGCCAGCACGGTCAGGCCAAGGATGATGGCGGTCCTGTCGTTGCGCCAGGCGACCGTCGTCACCACGACCATTGCGACAACGGCGAACAGCGCCATACCCAGGGTGGCCGCTTGCACGCCGAGGATCGGCGTGGAGTCGTAGGTCCACCGCAGGTCACTGCCGGACATGGCCCGGCTGAGCGGGGTGGGTCCGGCGAGGGCCCAAGCGTTGAATGCGTTTGCGGTCAGCTTGTCGTAGTACTCGGCCGCGTTCTGAACCAGGGCCGCGAACCCAGCCACCTGGCCCATCACCGGGGTGGAGGCCCATTCGGGGCCGGCCCACTTCTGGAGGTCGAAGGGCAGGATGAGGATGATGAAGGTCAGGATGCCGACGATCGTGCATGCAATCAGGCGGGCCGGGCCTCGTTGTCGGCTGAACCAGCCGCGGAAGAGCCGGTCGACGGCTCCGCCCAGGCCTGTGGGCTGAAGGGTGTCCTCGGGCAGACGGCCGAGCAGGTAGCGGCCGGCCAGCACCGCCGCAACGATCAGCAGCCCGATGGCGTACTGTGGCTTGACGACAGCCGCCAGCACGGCCACCGCCGTGGCCTGCTCATCCCAGCCGTCGATCAGCAACAGGGCCATCCACACCAGCAAGAGGGCCCCGAATGCGTCCATCTGGCCCCACAGCGCGGAGTCGTACCAGGTGACGGGGATGAACAGGTAGAGCGCCGCCGCAATCAGGCCGGCTCGCCCACCATACCAGCGCGCGGCCACGCGGTAGAGCAGCCCGGCCAGGGCAACGTCGGCCAGAATCCCGGGCAGCTTCAGCAGACTCTGGATCACGTCAGCAGCCGGGATGCCCAGGACGCCCGAGAGGGCGTTCCCCAGGACGCCGATGGGCCACAGGACGTAGAGGTATCCGGGAGTGTAGTCAATCCAGCCGGCGTTGCTGTAGAAGCCGCCCGGGCCGTGGTCGGCCAGCGTCTGAGCCCAGGTGCCGAAGAGATGCAGGTCGCCGGTGAGGCCCTGACCGGGGAACAACACGTAGGCGATCACCAGGCGCAGGATCAGGCCGGCCAGAAGCAGGAGGGCGGCGAAGGCGCCCGTGCTGAACGTGACGTCGACCTGTTTGCGACGCAGGGGTGGGGTAGGGGGAGGGATGAGGTCTCTGACCGACTGGGAACTCCCCGACCAAGGTGGCTGAGTCACGCCCTGTCCTCCGCCCGGGCTTCTGCCCGGATAACCTGCGCGACCCGGCTGGGTTGCCCGCATAGCGAGCGGCTCCGATGGCCGGGCCCGGTGCCTGCCTCCGTTTTGCGCCGTGGCCGTGCGAGCGCCTTCCCGACCTGTGGATGTGGCCGGCGCGCGCCGTCGCGATTACCATAGCAGTTGACCGGGCCCAACCGGAGATCGTCATAGCCTGGAGAGATGTCGAGCATGTTCGGAATCGGTGCGCGCGGCCTTCACCGGCCGGCCGGAGCTGGAATTCTGGTGGTGTTGCTCGTGATCGGAGGAGCGGCATGCTCAGGCCAGAGCGACGCCGACCTGGCCAGGGAGGCACTCGAGGCTGGCCTGGCTGCCCAGCAGGCCGGCGATCTTGAGAATGCGCAAGCTCAGTACCTCAAGTGCATCGAGTACGAGCCTATGAACAAGGTCTGCCTGTACGACCTGGGGCTGGTTTCCCAAACAGCCGGATCTCGCGTCGCGGCCGAGAACTACTACCGGCTAGCACTGGCCGCGGATCCCGACTACACGCCCGCGCTCTTCAACCTGGCGATCGTGAGCGATCAGCTGGGCGCGCCTCAGGAGGCCATCATCCTCTACCGGCGCTACGTACAGCTCTTGCCGAACGACCCGCGTGGCCACCAGAATCTCGGCGAATTGCTGCTCCGGACTGGCTATCTGGAGGAGGGGTACGCAGAGCTTGCGACGGCCATGGCGCTCGACCCCAGCCTGAACCTGAAGACACCTCCACCTAGCACAGAGCCCACGCCTGAGCCCAGCACCGAGCCCACGCCTGAGCCCACGCCTGAGCCTTCGCCCTCCGAGGAGGCGTAGGGAACCCACCCCGCAACCGCGCATTGATGATGTAGAGCCCCGGCGCTTCGCGGCGCCGGGGCTCTGTTCTTGTGGACTGGGCCCGTGACGGGCAAACGGCCCCGTGCTTGAGGCCTAGCAATCTGCCCCGCTCGGGATCCGGGCGGGGCAGATCGATGACTCGCTGCGAGGTGGCTACTAGTTGTAGGGCATCGCGATCCAGTTGACCGTCACCCCACCCGTGGGAGCGGTCACGCTGCTCCCGGTTGTGGGATCGACCAACGTGATCGTGAAGCCGTTCACCGTCTTCCCGGAGGCCTGGAGGATCACCGGGCTGCCGATGCTGGGGCTGTTGGTGATTTCGACGACGGCGGCGTAGCTGGTGCTCGACATAGCGGAGCTGAACGAAACCGTCACGCTTGCGTTACCCGAGGTGATCGTGCCGGTGCCGGCTCGCCAGTCTGTGAACGTGGGACCCGTATCGCCCTGCGGGCCTGTCGGCCCTGTCGGCCCTGTCGGACCCATCGGCCCGGTCTCGCCTGTCGGCCCCATCGGCCCGGTCTCGCCTGTCGGCCCTGTCGGACCCATCGGCCCGGTATCACCGGTCGGACCTGTCGGACCCTGAGGACCTATCGGCCCGGTATCGCCTATCGGACCTGTCGGGCCCATCGGCCCGGTATCACCTATCGGCCCGGTATCGCCAGTTGGGCCTGTCGGACCTATCGGCCCGGTATCGCCTGTCGGACCAGTCGGACCAGTCGGACCCGTCGGACCCGTCGGACCAGTCGGACCTTCCGGTCCCTCGGGACCCATCGGCCCGGTATCGCCTGTCGGACCCTGAGGGCCTATCGGCCCGGTATCGCCGGTCGGGCCTA
>Ga0315538_1002049_pt1 | contig 11565 bp, 9 predicted proteins | sample SalMarSW160230MG_2_FD_203834 | JGI IMG/M metagenome (GOLD analysis project Ga0315538, IMG submission 203834) | Salt marsh sediment microbial communities from the Plum Island Ecosystem LTER, Massachusetts, United States - Salt Marsh Sediment SW1601-230 ...
GTATCTCCCCAGTCTTCACCATTGAATAAGCAAGTCCCCGCGAGATACCCAGGACCCTTGAGGCTTCATTGACCGTTAGTGTTAACTTTTCCTCGTCCATGTTATCCCCCCTAGTGTCAGGATGTGGCATCCAGTTGACATACTCCCGTCAGTATGTTATAGTGAAAACAATGTAACGGCATCGCATATACCGTAATACCTTATGCCGTTACTTGATATAATACCACGAGAAATGATGGAGGTCAAGTATGAAATATAAATGTCTAAACCCTGGCTGCCGCCACGAATGGGACACTAGAGGGGACTATGCCAAGATCATCAGATGTCCCCGTTGCCGCAAGGGGTATGTGCTTGACTGGGACACCTTTCAGGCGGTTGTCCTCGCCGAGGCTAAGTGGCTTATGAACCCTGGCCCCCCGGACCTCGTGCTCGCGCATTTGGCAGGTCACGCTACGGTGGTGCGTAAGCTCTTTCCCATGCTTCCTTTTGACGCCTTTCAGGTTATCGATGAGGAAGCAGAGGAAACAAAGCGAAGAATGCAGCAGGCAAAGTAGAAGCTGGCTCTGGCGAATGTCTGAAAAGGACCTTAAAAACATGAAGAAAGGAGATAGCTATGCAAGGGAGCGTTAGACGAAGAAGTAAAGGTAGTTGGGAAGTTTGCCTTGATGTCGGCACCGACGCAACAGGAAAGCGTATAAGGCACTTTGAGAGTGTTAAAGGCACTAAGAAGGCGGCCCAGCAACGGTTAGCCGAGTTATTGGTCAGTATTGAGCAGGGAAGCTACGTCAAGCCAAAGCGGATTAGTTTAGGGGAATGGCTAAACGAATGGCTCAATGGTTATGTCAAAACTAATTGCTCTCCTCGGACATTAGATGGCTACCAGTCAATTTTGGAGCGTCACCTAATTCCAAACTTGGGGATGATACCTCTATCCCAGGTTCAGCCTCAGCACATACAACAATACTATGCTCGTGCCCTCTCGGATGGTCGCACTGATGGAAAGGGCGCATTATCTTCGCGAAGTGTGCTTCATATCCACCGAGTTCTATTTCAGGCGCTGAATTATGCCGTCAGGCAGGGGTTATTAGTTCGTAACCCTGCTCAACTAGTAGATCCTCCACGGGCTAGGAAGTCAAAGATGAAAACCCTCATACCCCAAGAAGTTTCAATACTGCTCAACGTCGCCCAAGATACACATTATTACCCTATCATTCACACGGCAGTTAAAACAGGTTTGAGGCAGGCTGAACTGTTAGGGTTGCGGTGGCGTGATCTGGACCTAGACCTGGTGTCGCTTTCTGTTACTCAAGTGCTATATAAGCGCCGGGGCATATGCCAGTTTAAGGAGCCTAAGAGTGCACACAGCCGGCGTCGGCTTGGTTTGTCACCTTCCTTGGCACTGTTTCTCCGGGAATATAGAACTGAAAGGGAAACGGAGTGCCTGTTGCTGGGAAAACTGTTGAGCGAAGACGACTTGGTATTTGGCAATGTTGACGGCATTCCTATAGACCCTGGCACTCTTACTCATAACTTTGCCAGGATTGCCCGGAGGGCAGGCCTTCCGGGCACTCGCTTCCACGACTTACGGCATACCTTTGCCAGTCTAATGCTACTGGCTGGCATCCATCCCAAGATAGTAAGTGAAGCATTGGGCCATTCAAGCGTAGCCTTTACTTTGGATGTATATAGCCATCTTGTGCCAGGACTTCAGGAGGCAGCTGGTAAGCGACTGGACGAAATCCTCGAGCCAAGGCTAATAGAGACGAGAAATGTCGGCAAAATGTCGGCAATCGACCATAAGAGGATGGGGCAAGGGGAGAAAATTGACCTCCACCAAAGCTAAAACTGGCAGGAGTGCGAGGATTCGAACCCCGGACCGGCGGTTTTGGAGACCGCTGCTCTACCAACTGAGCTACACTCCTGCGTATCTAAATTTTAGTTATTTACCCCTGTTTTTGTCAAAGTTGGCGTTAAGTTGGCGTTAAATTGGCGTTATTTTTTCGAGACACCCCCGTTTACTCCCGCCGGTAACACTTCGTCCAGTAACGCCATAGCATCGCTTTGCATACCCTCAATTATATGTGAACAGGTATCCATTGTAAAGGCTACTGAGCTATGACCTAGCGCCTCTGAGATAACTTTAGGCTTTGCCCCACGTAAGAGCATAAGGCTGGCAAAGGTATGCCTCAAATCGTGGAAGCGGACATTCTCCAGACCCGCGCTTTTTACTACCCTGGCGAAGTCATGGGATAGCACGCCACCTTAAGCCTAATAACTCAGCCTGTCTAAGTCCCGTGCTCACGGCGGTATAGATTACCGGATAATAATAGTTATCCTTTGCCGTGTCAAAAAGGACTTCGACCTCATAAGGGTTTAAGGTTCTATAGCCTTTTTACGTGGTGAAGGCGAGTCAACAAGCTCTGCGGGGTTACGTCCTAGATACCCCTGACGGACGGCGTATTTTAAGGACTGAGATAATACCCGGTGCTGGTGGTGAACTGTCCTGGCTGATAGCTTTTCACAAGCCTTGCCGTAATAGCCTTGAATAGTCGGCGGCTGTAATTGCTTTAGCTGGACATGGCCCAGGGCGGGTATTAAGTGGCGCTCTATAATGCTCTGATAGCCGTCAAGGGTGCGCTGCGAGCAGTTAGTCTTTAACATAGCCGTCAAGCCACTGGTGAAGGTGCTCTGCCACTGTGAGGCGTCCTGGAGGGGTATATACCCCTTTATCAAGGCTGGACAATAGCTCGGTCAAGCGCCTTCGTGCGTCACCCTTGCGACCCCTTACCGTCTCGAAGTGGCGCCGGGGCTTCCCGTTCGGTCCCGGCCCGGTGTATATCTGGAGCTGCCAGCTATTCTTTCCTTTTGAACGGATGCTACCTCTCATTGTGATTTACCCCTCCTTGCGTATTTCCTCACGCGCCTCTTTAATTAGTTTAAAAGCTTTTTCAAGTTCTTTTCTCGACCAGCCGTACTTTGGTCCATTGATTATCTGGTTCATACGCTCATTCGTAACCTCCTCACCCGTTAATAACGCAAATAACTTTAGCTCTTCCTCAAAAGAATCTTTTGACTCGCCCGTTATTTCGGCTATTAATTCTCTGCGCGCGTACATGAGCGCTGTTGAGGTAAGTGTATCTATATCCTTAAGTACATAGCATAAACGGGCAACCCACTTAGCCTCTCGAATAGTGAAAGCGGCTTTAAGATGTTCCCGCGCATATGCCCAAGATTTCAATACCGAAGGTAACGCGTCCGGTGAAACAATCGGGAAATTTTTCAGAGTTGCGATACTCCAAGGTTGGTCCTCTGGGTGCTCATTATTACGGTCTTCAGATATCAGTTTCAGCAGGGTCTCTTCTCCAGGCACCGGTTCCCCCAATTGCTCGATCTGCTCCTGTAAAATGAATGATAACTGATAGTCAATCTGATGACAGATTAACACTAACGGTTGAGCAGGCCGGTAAGATGCTTGGGATATCTAGGGCAACAGCCTACCAGCTAGCAAACCAAGGGAAATTACCAGCAATACGTCTTGGGAGGCGTCTTCTGATTTCCAAAGCTGGACTAGAGCGCATGGTGAACGAAGCGAAAACTAAGACTGATACAGGCTGATACAAGGAAAATTATCACACCTTTGGATAAGGGGCTAAATTTAGATTCCAGAGATAGGGTGACCAGTGAAAACATACCTTGAACTGTTGGAAGTCGGCTGGCTTGAATCGGCCGCCAAATGTCTTAGAGACAAGCTTCTCATCAGGCTCTTATTTCGACCGGCCTGCTGTCGTCGTCAAGGGAAAATGTCAGGGTTTACTGATTAGCGATTCTGTCAGTGGCCGTTGTGACAGCACCTCCCTCGGCGGATAAGACGGAGGACTATCCACAGCCAGGTATTTCTTCACAGTATTCCGGCTGATGCCCAGCACACGGGCTACTGCCCGCAGGGAGAGACCACGGCTTGTTGCCGCCTGAACGGCATTCCATCGGGCTTGCTGGCGTGGCGTCGGTTGCCGTGGCGTGGTTGGTCGGGGTGATAGCACCTTCTCGCTCCTCCACTCTCTACAGACTTCGTTTTGCCTCAAGATACTTTCAAGCCACCGAGGGATGGGGGCGGGTTCATGTTCAGGTAGCCGGTCTCCAGAGCGCAGAAGACCAGGCCGCGGTGGTGCTTCCCTGGTGGGAATTGTCCGACCCTGGTGGCACACTATCAGATTGCCATCCAGTCGCTCCTGTATCTCAATCTGAGCTCCTGCGTAGCTGGGATGGTCAGAGGCCCCGGGAGCAGCTGGAGGGTGTGCCAGTCATATTTCACGGTATTATCCCGAGCCACCTTGCGCCTGTACTTGAAGCAGAGCACGGTTGCCAGATCCAGTTCAGAGTCGAGCGGCCGGTAGGCGGAGATGGTTTGTGCTGGCGGTATGCCGAATCGCTCGCTATAGCGAGGCAAGAAATCCACGAGAACGCGGTTGGCCTCAGCCATGGTGCAGGCCCCTGCCAGGCGGAGTTCAGCCACCAGTCTGTCCTGGAAGGTTCCCGCTGCTCTTTCTACCCGTCCCTTCGCCTCGGGGCTTCGGGCAAAGATCTGGTGCACCCCCAGTTCTCGCAGTGCCCGGCCAAACTGGGTTGGCTCCCGCTCTCCGGCCAGAGATCTCTCCGGTGTTGTGGAGACGGTCCTGGGATGCTGAAAGACAGCGTGGCGGTCGGTATACACCGCCAGGGGAATACCACGGCGCCGGATAATTCCCTCAATCAGCAGGAAGTAGCCGTGGGTATCCTCATGTTTACGAAACAGGGCGAAAGGGACCGTTCCGGTAGCATCTTCCACAGCCAGGAGCAGGGTGAGCCATGGCCCTCGTCCCTCCAGCCAATCGTGATAGCTGCCATCCATCTGCGCCAGCATACCCTCTTGCAACATACGTTCCCGCCGCAAGCGATGGCGCGGTGGCCGGCGATGGCGTGGGCTGGTAAGCCCTGTGTCCACAAGTATCCGGCGCACGGTGGAGCGTGCCAGAGTTATTGCCTTCTCGCTCCGTAAGCATCTCTGTCAGGTGGGTGTGGTTGAAGTCTGCGTAGCGTGTACGTGCTAGCATGATCACCCGGTGCTTGGTCTCTTCGGGGATGGCGTTGGTCGGTTGGCGACCCCGGTTCCCGTGGGCCAGTGCATTGGCACCTTCCTTTCTATATGATGCCAGGATTCGCCACGTATGGCGTTCGCTAAGCCCCAGGAGATAGGCCGCCTCTCCTACACCCATCTGTTTCTCCAGCACTAGATTCAAAGTCTGTAACCTCGTTTGTTCCTGTAGTGCCAATGTCAGTCCTCTCATGACTGACATTATCCCTTGACAGTTAGCTACTGACGCAATCGTATAACATCAACAGTGGGCGGGTCAAAGTTCGCGGTTTTTCACAGGCTTAAGGAACTTGACAAAATCCCGCTTTAGATGTACAATTACATACACCTATATGATTAAAACAGTAGGTAAGGTAGTACTAAAAGGCGGTTGTAACTATTTATAAGTAATTAAATTATACTCATCCATAACGAAAAGAATTTAGGCGATAGCGGGTAACGCGCCATGCTCAATGTCCCTACTCTACTAGAATCAGCTCTCATTTCTATTACAGGAAAGCCATATTTTATCTCATTTACATCACAGTATCTTTTGGCATCGTTATTTGAACGCAGCAGAATCCGGTTGATATCTAGACGCAGGCAAAGAACATGGGAGTGAACCCTTAACCGAAATAGAGGCTTCTCTGCTTTTCAAGCGTAGAGCAAGTGTATTACATTAAAATTGTAGGATGATGGGGATTTAGATTTCTAAGAGCAGGAGACGCTATTTCGGGAGATGGCGAAATAATATCAGTAAAACTTAAGTAACCTAAAGGAGGGAAAAAAGTGAAAAGAAAAATTTTAACTCTGGGGGTGGTGATGGCGCTGGCGGTGGTTATGGTTATGCCTATGGCGGTGATGGCCAGCAATGAGGGCACTCAGGAAGCTTCAACTCTTCAGTCGAAGAGCCTTAACATCGTGGGCAAAGTCGCTGATACTGCTGTAGGCACAATCACGTTCCCGGCAGGTTTACCCGGGGCTACAATAAACAATCCGTCCAATAACATAGATGATACCGGTGACCCCCAGGTAGTCGCCGCCTCTAGCGAGCCGGTGGTCAGAATCAAGAACGGTTCAACCGGAGCTCTCACGGTTACGCTCGAGATAACAGCTTGGACGAATAGCATCGTAGCGTCTGAGGACTACGAGCTGGTGGATACTACCGTTACCAATGTTACGACAGTAGATGATGTGCTGTCGGCAGATGGTGGCGCCGCCAGTGTCGATACCTTAGTATCCATACCTGCTACAGAATATAAGGCCCTTTATCTGGAGGTTGTCCTCGGTGATGTGGGTGCAGTATCGGGGAATTCAACGCTCAGCATTCTGGGGGAAAGCTAATAGACTGCCTTTGCCGGGGGAGCGGCGCCTCTTAGCGGGTATCCTCCCTGGGTTGGCTCTGAGGTCTGATGATGATTAAAAAACGCTGTATCAAGCTGGCAGCGATTTTGCTGCTGGCGGGGTTAGTTTTTGCTTTGCCCTCGGCGGCGCTAGCGACATCGGTCGACCGCCTGGCGCTCTGCAACCTGGAGGGGTACGCCGGCGAGACCGTAGAGGCGCAGATAACCCTGGAGGGAACCGAAGCCGAGGCAAGGGACGGTTTCTGGTACACGCACTACAAGCAGATGGACGGGGACGATGCGAGGATGGACATTACCTCCTGGGTCACCATCGAGCCTGAGGAGTATGCCATCGAGCAGGGGCAAAGTATCATCTTCACCGTCAGGGTCAAGATACCGGAGGGTGCTACGCCGGGGCTGTGGGGGGCGACCTCTGTCGAAGCGGGGCAGCCCGGCCACTCCGCCGAGAGGCGGACCTACCTTATATTCAAGGATACGCCCACGGGGGGTAATGTCTACTCCGGCCTGCTCATCCCGGTTTCCGTGAAAGTCCTGGAAGAAGCGCCGCCGGAAGAAGAAAGCACGCCGCCGCCGCAGGAAGAGTTACTTCCACCGGCACCGCCTGAACAACCAGACACACAGTCGCCGGTGTTAAATTATATCAAGGACAACGTAATCGTAGTCGTCTTCGGGGCTATCATTATCATACTGCTCATATTGCTTCTGGTGCGGATGGGAGCAAGGAAAACACGATAGGCGGGCAAGGGGAACAGAAGGATGACATTCACGATAACACACAGGAAGTGGTATAAGACAACCTGTATTTATCTGGCATTTGTCTTGCTTATCGCTGCCTGCGTCGTAGCTCCATCCCAGCCGGTTCAGGCGGACACAACAACCTTCCAGCTGAATAACACCGACGCCACCGGCGCCGACGCTTTCCTAATGCAAGGACAACCTTACACGAATAACGGTGGCAATGGATACCTCAATGTCCAGAGCGATACCAACGATAATAACCAAAGGACAATCCTGAAGTTCAATATCAGCAGTATTCCCGCGGGCAGCACTATAACCGGCGCAACTCTAAAGCTGAATACTGATTATATTTCGAACGCTGTAGGGCGGACCCACTGGGCTTACCGGCTGACCGAGACGGATTGGGTCGAGGGGACTGGTACTTATTTAGAACAAGCAGGCACATGCTGCTGGTATTATCAACAGAATGCTTCGTTAGACTGGACGGGTGCGGGTGGCACATATACGACAGACGGCGGGGCGTCAGCTATAGTGCCGAGCAGCGGCTGGATGGAGTGGACGGTCGCCGACCAGGTTCAATACGCCCTCGACAATACAATTGATGCCCATTTTCTGATAAAAGATAGTAATGAGAATGGTTCAGCCCATTTGGTTATGTACAAAGGTGAAGGCGAAGGAGTTAATGCTCCCAAGCTTGAGGTCACCTATACCTCCTCTACGCCGACGATTAGCTCGTTTATACCAACATCAGGCGGCACCGATACCTCGGTGACCATCACCGGTACCAATTTCACCGGCGCTACCGCGGTTAAGTTTGGCGGCACCAACGCCTCCGGTTTCACCGTGGACACGCCTACCCAGATTACGGCCACGGTGGGCAGCGGCACTACCGGCACGGTTTCGGTGACCACACCCGACGGCACCGCTACCAGCACCGGCAGTTTTACCTATATTCCCCCTGGCTCATCCTTCGAAACCTTCCAACTGGATAATACCGACGATACCGGCGCCGATAACTACCTACAGCAGGAACAGCCTGACTGGAATAATGGTGGCTATGCGTGGGGACTCACTGTCAGGAGTAATGGTTCCTGGAGCTTAAACAAGGACTTCACCGACTCAGAAGCAACCCGGGTTTATGCTTTAGCCGTCTATAACGACGGCACCGGTGAAAAACTCTATGCGGGAACCGGACTCGGAGCCCCTAAAAAAATTTATGTTTACAATGGCACATCCTGGAGTCTTAGCTACACCTTACCAAGTGGAAACCTTGTTTGTTCTTTAGCCGTCTATAACGGAAAACTATATGCGGGAAGCGATGATGGAAAAATCTATGTCAAAGATGGTACCAATCCTTGGAGCCTGGCTCACAGCTTTGCCGGTGAAACCAATATCTGGTCTTTAGCCGTCTATAACGACGGCATCAGTGAAAAACTCTATGCAAACTCCTATTCGGGAAAAGTCTATGTCTACGACGGCAGTACCTGGGGCACCAGCACCACAAAAGAGACATCCTCTGGGGGGAACGCTTTAGCCGTCTATGATGGGAAACTCTATGCGGGATTCGGAACTGATGGGAAAATATATACCTATGACGGCAGCACCTGGACTCTAAGCTATGACTCGAGCGCAACCGCTATTTATTCTTTAGCTGTCTATAACGGGAAACTCTATGCAGGAACTAATTCAAGTGGGAAAATCTGTGTGACTCCTGACGGCACTAACTGGAGCGAAAGCGCCATCTCAGGAGCATATAATATTTATTCTTTAGCCGTCTATAGCGGGAACCTCTATGCGGGAGATGATGGTGGAGTAATCTACGTGACTTCTGACGGCAGTTCCTGGGGCACAAGCTACGACACACCTGAGTCGTGGGTTCTTTCTTTAGCCGTCTATAACGGTAAACTCTATGCAGGAACTGCGTTTAATGGAAAAATTTACGTCTCTTCCGGCCAAAACAACCGGGCAGTCCTGAAGTTCGATATCAGCAGTATCCCGGCGGGCAGCACTATAACCGGCGCAACATTAAAATTGAATATCGATTACAACTTAAACGCTACAGGGCGGACCTACTATGCCTACCGGCTGAAAGAGACGACCTGGGTTGAGGGCACTGGCAGTAATGAAATACAGTCAGGCTCATCTTGCTGGAATTATCGTGTGTATGCGACGACAGCTTGGCTTGGAGGTGGTGGAGGCGGCACGCCCGACGGCACATATACCACAACCTACGGAGCATCGGCTACAGTACTTGCTACAGGCAATTGGATGGAGTGGACGGTCGCCGACCAGGTTCAATACGCCCTCGACAATACAATTGATGCCCATTTTCTGATAAGGGATGGCGCCGAGGACTCTGTGACAGACTGTTTGGTTGTATTCGGAGGTGAAAATTATGGAGCTAATGCTCCCAAACTTGAGGTCACCTATACCGTCCCTATCAGTATACCAACCGTAACCACCCAGGCGGCTACTTCTGTCGAAGAGACCACAGCTACCGGTAACGGTAACATAACAGATACCGGCGGGGAAAATTGCGACGAGAGAGGCGTTGAGTGGGGGACGACATCAGGTTCTTATACCAATAGTGCCGCTGATTCCGCCGGTCCTTATGGAATCGGCGCTTTTACCAAAGACATGACCGGGCTACCTGGGGGCAAGACCATCTACTACCGGGCTAAGGCTCATAACTCCGCCGGATGGGGATACGGTAACGAGGTGACATTCCACACCGGGTCCTCAACCTCAATACAAATTAGAGCCCAGAATTATATAGATACGGTATCAATTATCACGTTTCCTGCAGGTGAGCCGGGGGCTACCGTTTCCACACCCTACAACAATATTGATGGTCCTGGAAACCCGCAAGCATTTGGCGGTAGTTCCAAGCCGGTGTTAACGCTGGTAAATACGGCCGATATTCAATACACCATCTGGTATAACATAACAACATTCGAAAACGGTGTTGTCAGTAACGAGTATTACCTCATTAACGATAAAGGGGCGGCATGCGCGAGTGAAGCCGCTATCGACCAACCAGTGACGTTTGGCACTGACACACCTGCCACAGGTACTGTAACGACGATAGCAGCCACAGGTGATGTAGGTGAGGCTGATGAGAGGGATCTTTACTTGAAGGTAACTCTCAGCGCTATAGCCTCGGGGAAAGCTAATGAGTAAGGGGATATCGGGATGCGTTTACTTAAAGCCAGCAGGACTCTAGCTATCGCGGTATCATTAGTATTGCTTTCCTGTCCGGTTTACGCCGCTGAGCAAGAAGCGAGCACGCTGTCTTTGACTATCACCGATGTCGTTGTCTCAAATATCACCTATTACGGCGCCGGCATCTCTTGGAACACCAGTGATAATGCCACCTCGCAGGTATTCTATGATGTCCTTTCACATGACAACGTGACCGGCTATGCCTATCATACCAGCAAGAGCCTCAGTCTTGTCCTTGTGCATAGCATCAGCTTAATCGGGCTTACCTCATCCACTATCTACCACTTCAGAGTGGCATCAACCGCCGGTAATACCACGTCTGTCTCCAGTGATTACACCTTTACCACACTGGCGGCTCCTGGCGGAGATGTCGGAGGTGGCGGAGGTGGCGGGGATGAGCCACCGGAACCGACGCCTCCATCACCACCACCGGGCACTGCCAATGTCACCGCTGGGGGCAAATTCACTCAAAATGTGGTAGTTGTTAGTGAAGATGGTAACGCTAAACTCACCATTCCTAAAGATACCATTGGCCTGACCAAAGACATGGAGCCACTCAACGAAATAAGTATTGTACCGATGGAAACACCTCCGGCACCACCGGTAGAGACTAACGCTATCGGTGTTACCTACGATTTCGGCCCGAGTGGGGCGATATTTGATACACCGATAACCATTACTCTAACCTATGACCCGGCTAAACTGCCCGCCGGTGTAAATGAAAAAGACCTTTTCATCGCTTCCTGGGATGAGAGCACTGGCGAATGGATTAAACTTGAAGGTTGTATCGTTGACCAGGTAAACCACACCATCACCGCACAGGTAAGCTACTTTGCTCCTTTTGCCATTATCGCCATCGCCACTCCTGCACCGACGCCAGAACCGCCGACACCCGAGCCAACGCCGACACCCGAGCCAACGCCGACACCCGAGCCAACGCCGACACCCGAGCCAACGCCGACACCGGAACCAGCTCCCACACCTACGCCAGCTCCAGAAGAGCTAACTAACTGGGGCCTAATTGGTGGTCTAACTGCTGCTGGAACTTTAGTGATAATCGGATTACTCCTATACTTCCTATGGTGGCGGAGGCGTTCAGTCTAATTAATAGACAATACCGATAAAACAATA
>Ga0315538_1002054_pt1 | contig 11552 bp, 7 predicted proteins | sample SalMarSW160230MG_2_FD_203834 | JGI IMG/M metagenome (GOLD analysis project Ga0315538, IMG submission 203834) | Salt marsh sediment microbial communities from the Plum Island Ecosystem LTER, Massachusetts, United States - Salt Marsh Sediment SW1601-230 ...
GGGTTCAATCGGACGTGCTTCTGCTCGCATCCGCAGACCTCGGATATCCTGCCAGTGTCAACTTTCAGGGTAGATAACAGAGGCAACCTGGGGATTACGGGTCACATCTTCAGCGTGTTGGCTCTGCGAGTCAGAGAAAAAAACTGGTGATGCCTGCTGCCAGACGAGGTGGTTTCCTCCATCAGCCTCCCTGGTCGGTTTTGATCCCGGGTTCGCAAACCTCGAACGCCCTGCACGATTATCGCTCTTGCGTCCCCAGTGGATTGCCACCGAATCGAACATCAAACGACGGAAGCCCACATCTACAAAGCCTGCCTTTTGGATATGAACAGCCAGCTGTTCGGCCCCTAAGAAATCCTCCATCGAATCCGGGAGATAGGTGTAAGCTTCTCGGTCACCCGTGATCACTGCGCCTAATATTGGGATGATATAGTGCAGATGAAAATCGATCAGGGGAAAGAGCGGAGTTTGAGATGGGCGGGTTGTGTCAAGTGCGACCATTCTACCCCCTGGCTTGAGCAGGCGATAACTTTCCGCTAATACTTGCTGGATATCAACAACGTTACGCAGTAAAAAACCCGAAATAACCGCGTCAAACCTGCCGGAGGGAAAAGGCAAACACAACCCATCAGCTGCAGACCAATCCACTCGAAAGGCATCCGGGCGCCGCCGACCCACCTGCATCATCGTAAAGGTAAAGTCTACCGCGATTGGATGTGAGGCGGGGTAATGCCTTAAAGCCTCTTGAGACAGATCGCCGGTACCAGCTCCCAAGTCTAGTAATAACCCTCGGGTAGGCAGTGCAGCCCGCTGAACGACCTCACGACGCCAGCGCACATCCTGACCAAAAGTCATCAAACGGTTCATCAAATCGTAGCTAGGAGCGATTCGGGCGAACATACGCTGGACGGAGCGGGAGCGTTCAGCTGCATCCAAATTGGACATTTCAAGCCTCAGCGACTTCTTCAAGCACCACGGTATCCTCTGCCCGGGCGACCCTGCGCCCTTCAGCCACATTCACACGAGTGAGCAGAAAACCTCCAACGATGAAAAAAGCGATGATACTCAACACCGCTGGCCGGCTACTTCCAAACGTGGTCGCGGCGAAGGCAAATACCAGAGGCCCCAATATCGCCGAAAATTTTTCCATGATCCCAAAAAGGCCGAAAAACTCCCCACTCTTGGATGCAGGCGACATAGATGCAAATAAGCTGCGGCTCAACGCCTGGCTGCCTCCCTGCACTACTGCCACCATCCAGGCCAGGAACCAAAACTCGATCACCGAATTGAGAAAATACCCCCAAATGGCGATGGCGGCGTAGATCAGCAGGGCTAACAATATGCTTCGTTTGGTATCTATCGTCTGTACCATGCCGGAGAACAGCGCTGGCCCCAAGAGCATGGCCAATATCAAGCCGATGAGTTCCAGGCCGACCACCACAGCAATGATCACGCCAAGATTGCTTTGGCGGGTAGGAGGCAACACCTCCACACCGCCCAGCGACATGACATTGCCCTGGCTGTTCGGGTTTTTCTGGTCTTGGTTAACTAAGCTTAGGGTATGGATTCCGGCAGTATCAGCTTGGAAGGTCTGGCTTACGCCATACCTCACCGTAGGATTATAGGCATCGATGGCCTCAGGTTGGCCGGTTTCCGGATCGAGAAGAATCTGGCCGTCCATCTCTACCGACCAGATACCATGGTCTGGGCCGAGGCTATATACGATCCTAACTTGCTTGCCATTGAACCCGATTTGGAATGAGGCTCCGGGCTGGGAGGTGGTACGATAATCCGCGCTAGGTTCACCACCAAGTTGCTCTGAGCTGATTGCCAGCGTTTCCCAAACACCCGAGTACACCATGTTATTATCGGTCGCCAGGTAAATGCCCTGGCCAACAGCAGTACCTGTACTTCGGTAGGGAGGTGGTGGAGCGCCGCTGATATCTTCCGGCAGTAGCCGTGTCCCCCCAACGCCAACCAGAGGTAAGGCGACCAGGTTGAAGAGCACAAACGCCAGGTAAAATGGCCGTCGTTTCTCATCTTGGCTTGGTAGGCGCCCAAATATCAGGCTGAATGGAATACCTACGAATTGCACCAGCAATAACGCCAGGATCAGTTCAATACTTCCAAAACCGAGTTCAGCCCCGTAAATAGCCGCAACCCCAATGATCGTGCCGATTCCATCAATATAGATTAAAAAGGCAATCAAGTATTTGAAAAGCTCCCGGTACTGGTGAATATCCTTTAAAGTACTCCATAACCTATTAAAACTGACTCTGACCACTTTCTCACCAGACGCTAACCTGGCAGTGGCGGCGGGTGGTTCAGGTATGCGCAGGAAAAGCGGAATCGAGAATATCGCCCACCAGATCGCAACACTTAAGAAAGACAGCCGTGCACCAAGGGTCCCGGGTAGAAGCTGGATCATCACGACATTGATAGCGAGCAACAGACCCCCACCCAGGTAACCCATCGCATAACCACGTGTCGAGACCCGATCCAAATCTTGCTCCTGGGCGATATGAGGCAGCAATGCATCGTAAAAAACATTAGCTGCCGTGAAGCCAATCCGGCCAACGATAAACAAAATCGAAGCTAGAAGCCAGTCGCCTGTACTAACCAGTACCAGCAAACCAGTTCCAACAATGCCCATGCCGAAAAATATCGCAAGAAAACGCTTTTTTCCACGCATCACATCGGAAATAGTGCCTAAAATCGGCGAAAAGATGGCGACGATGAACAAGGAGATGCTTAAACCAGCGCTCCAGTAAGCCGTAGCGACTGCCGCGCTGGGTAAAGTGGCACCGGCCACTTGACTGTAATAAATCGGTAAGACGGCAGCTAAAATGGTTGTAGCGAAGGCTGAATTCGCCCAATCGTACATGGTCCAAGCCCAAATCCGGCGCTTGTATTCCGTTTCAGTGACTTTTCCATACGTTTTGAGTGATACTGTCGTCATTTGACTCTCCTGTGGACAATGGGAGTAGGTAAGTACTCAGAACCCATTTAAATATCTTTGGAAAAGGATCATTCCAGAAGTCCAGGGCAGGATTGATTATTAAACCGTAAAAAAACAAACAGCAGCGGAATATCGTAACAGGACGGTTGCACCTGCCCATGAAGGCAGCTTTAATCCCACAAACGGTAGCTGGGGGTGGTTATGGTTGCTATACGATTGCCCTGGATAAAATCATACCCGTGCTGATTGAGTTTGTTCATTATAGTATAATAATATTGGATAGCATAGAAACTATTAAAACCCTGGTCGAGTCTGCCAAAGGGTTATCTAGTCAAGAATGCTATTTGAGTATGGATGCACTTATCTGATTATTTTATTTATTAATTGATTGCCTGCTACCTTGAATCTTCCATACAGTTTGGTTACTACCGTGAGAACATGGAAGAGTGATGACCGGTTTCCGGAAATCTCTCAGGAAATAAAACGATCCTTTCAACAATTTCTTCAGCCAACACACCGACTGAGCGAAACTGATCGACACTTTTGCACTTATTTGATCTTTTTGTAAAAGACTGTTCTTACGAATAACTTAAACTGAGCAAGGGGGAACCTATTGATCTGGCGGACTCAAGATGAGCACAGGCATCCTGGGTTCGTTTTAATTTTTTAGGAGCAATTCATAATGAGTATTGATTTCATCTCTCGTATCATTGGCATGGTCGTTTTTGCGGTTCTCGGCGCTTATCTCGGTAATTATATTGGCTTACTGGTAGGAGACCGACAGGAGTTCTATGCCGTCCTCATAGGATTGGTTGGAGCGTTAACCGGCCTGGTCATTACGCCATTCATCACGACCCGACCTATGCGCTCGGTACGGGCATTATTGGCACGCTTATCACCACACACACTCATAGCCGGCCTGGCAGGACTAATGGCTGGGTTAATAATAGCTGCTCTGTTGGCCTTTCCTCTTTCGCTATTGCCCCCGCCGTTTGGCGATGTCCTTCCTTTTCTGGGTGTATTGCTTTTCAGCTACTTCGGTGTCGCTGTTTTTGTCATGCGCCAGACTGATATCATCTCCGTGATCCGGCTCAACTTGCCTCGCCGCTCGTCCAATGAACAACAACAGGATGAACAAGGACCTCGAACAATCCTTCTGGATACCAGCGTAATCATTGACGGTCGTATCGCTGACATTTCTCGCACTGGCTTTCTGGTCGGCACCCTGCTCATCCCCCGCTTTGTGCTCAACGAACTTCAATATATCGCTGATTCAGCCGATAGCTTACGGCGACAGCGGGGTCGTCGTGGGATGGAAGTACTGTCAGAATTACAAAAAGAATCGACAGTGCCCGTGCGGATTAGCGATATCGATGTCGAAGGGGTGCGTGAAGTGGACGATAAACTAGTGATCCTTGCCCGCCAATTACGCTGTCCCATCTTGACGAATGACTACAACCTAAACCGTGTAGCAGAATTACAGGGAGTGCCAATTCTCAATGTAAACGAGCTCGCCAATGCGGTTAAATCTGTACTGCTGCCCGGAGAGCCGCTCGAAGTTAACATCATTCAGGAAGGAAAAGAAACTGGACAGGGCGTTGGCTATTTAGACGATGGTACCATGGTGGTTGTTGAGGATGGACGTAGTTTTTTGAACAGAGAAGCCACCGTTGTTGTCACCAAAGTGCTGCAAACAGCCGCCGGACGCATGATCTTTGCGCGCTTGGGAGAACGCGAATTGGAAAGATGAGTGGGTTTTTGAAGGGACGCAACCATGACATTACGCATCTATAACACACTTACCAGAAAAAAAGAACCATTCGAAACCCTCAAGCCAAACCAGGTATTAATGTACGTGTGCGGGCCCACGGTTTACGATAAGGCTCACGTAGGTCACGCCATGTCAGCATTGATTTTTGATATCATTCGTCGCTATTTGCAATTCCGCGGTTACCAGGTCCAGCATGTGATGAATTACACCGATGTGGACGATAAAATCATACAGCGTGCCAACCTGCAGGGCATCGACCCTATCTGGCTTGCAGGGCAGTATATCGAGGAGTTTCAAACGCATATCGAGGATCTGAATATCATGCTGGCTACCGTTTACCCCCGCGCCACCCAAGAAATAGACCAGATTATCAGCATGGTGAAGGGTCTGATCGAGCGTGGTTATGCTTACCAGGTTGATGGAAATGTGTACTTCAGTGTAAACCGTGACCAAAATTACGGCAAACTTTCCGGGCGGAAGCTGGATGAAATGCAGGCGGGTGCGCGTATCGATGTGGATGAGCACAAGCAAAATCCCATGGATTTCGCCCTTTGGAAGGCCTCCAAGCCGGGCGAGCCCGCCTGGGAAAGCCCATGGGGTCCCGGCCGGCCTGGTTGGCACATCGAGTGCTCCGCCATGAACCTTCACCATCTGGGCGAACAGATCGATATCCATGGTGGCGGCAACGATCTGATTTTCCCTCACCATGAAAACGAGATTGCCCAAACGGAGAGTCTAACGGGCAAGGATTTCGCTCGTTATTGGGTCCATAATGGGATGTTGCAGTTGTCCGGCGAAAAAATGTCGAAATCTGTCGGTAACCTGATAACTGTGGAGGAATTCCTCGCAGAGCATGAAGCGGATGTATTGCGTATGATGGTGCTTAACTCCTACTACCGCAACCCCTTGACCTTCAATGATGAGGTTATCGGGCAGGCTGAAAGCGCCTTGGAACGTCTGAGGTTAGCCTTGCGCCCAGCGCTATTTTCGAAGGATGAGTCAAGTCTAGAGGATTTAGAATCATTACAGGCGCAAATAGAAGCAACCCGCAAGGGATTTACAGAATGCATGGATGATGACTTTAACAGCGCCGGAGCGCTCGGGTATATCTTTGAACTCGTGCGGGCTATAAACCAAGGGCGCGATGCCCGAGTCAGTCCAGAAACATTGCAAGCCGCCCAGGATCTCTTGCGGGAATTAACCTCAATATTAGGCTTGCGTCTAGAACACCGAGCCCCCAAGGGAGAAAGAGCAGGGGCGTTGGTCAACTTATTGGTTGAGCTACGCAGTGAACTGCGTAGCCAGCAACTTTGGGTTCTTTCTGACACGATCCGGGATCGTCTCGCCGGGCTTGGCGTCGTTCTGGAGGATAGCAAAGAGGGCACTACCTGGCGATGGAAATAAGACCAGATCGCTGAGCAGCGTGACTTTGCATCGCTACATGAGAATGTCATAGCATGCGTGAATGGATCTTTGGGCGTAACCCGGTATACGAAGTGCTCAGGTCACAGCGCCGGCACCTCTTTCAGTTGCTGATTGCTCAAAATATCCAGTCAAAAGGGCGTCTTGATGAAATCCTGGAAATGAGCGATCAAATCGGGCTGGCTGTCAGGCGCGTACCGCGTGGCAGGCTTGACGAGATCAGCTCTAACCATCAAGGAATCGCCCTAGAAGTAAGTAGTTACCCCTATTGCACCCTGGAAGAAATCCTGGAGCTGGCCAACCAATCCCAGGAGACTCCCCTGTTGCTCATTCTGGATACCCTTCAAGATCCACAAAATCTAGGTACCCTGTTAAGGACAGCCGAAGCTGTCGGGGTTCACGGCGTATTACTGCCTTATCGGCGAACAGCTACGGTTACACCGGCGGTGGTAAGCGCTTCTTCTGGAGCAAGCGAGCATGTATTAATCACCCAAACCAACTTAGCGCAAGCGATCGCCAGACTTCAATCGGCGGGAATATGGGTGGTAGGTCTGGAAAGTGATTTTGAAGCGATTTCACCAGACCAGGTGGATTTAGATGGTCCCCTGGCCCTGGTAGTTGGTAACGAAGGGCAAGGGTTACGAAGATTAGTCAAGAAATCATGCGATTTGCTAATGCGATTGCCCGTGGGTGGGAAAGTAGAATCTCTAAATGCATCTGTGGCCGGCTCGATAGCCCTATATCTGGCATGGCAAGCCCGCCAATATTCTGATCATCAATAGCAATCCATATCATTGATAAGTGAATCTGTCACCCTAAATGACAAATAAAAATGTCGCCATGAGGGTTGCCATAACCCAAGTATCATCGGGTTTGACCCAAGGGAAAGCGAGCTGGGGTTGGAACCACCAATTTCGCTCGTCTTTACCTTTTGGCTGTCATCATCCCAACTTTCGGCCTTTCAAAGATTGCCCGGAGCGTCGCCAGGGTTGGTTGCGCTGGCGGGTCGATCCCCAGGCAGTACCGGGATGCCTTCCCAGCAGGCGGTAGCCTTCTGCAACGCTACGCCCGGCGTTTTTCGGCGGTGGAGATCAACACCACCTTTTTACCGCCTGCCTCAACCAGCCACCTTCACTCGCTGGGCGCCGGAGACACCGGATGGCTTTCGCTTCGCAGTCAAGCTACCCCGCCAGATGACCCACCAGGGCCGGCGTAGGCCACTCCTGGTGCTGCTGCCGGATTTCAGGGTGGCGCGGGGTGGCTGCAGACCCGCCGCCGACTCCTGGAGCCGAGAGGCCGGGCGGTTGGTCGGGATTGATATAGCCCCGCCTGCACGGATCGCCGCGGCGCTTTTTTTCCTCGTACCCGGAGTCTTATTTACGCGAACTAGCGCAACCGTTGAAGACGGCAGAACCGGACGCAGAAACAGGATGCATCTTTGACAACACCGCCAGCGGGGTTGCGACGGGGAATGCCTTGAACCTACTGGGTTTCCCGACCTCGTAATGACCGATACCTCTCACCGGTACAAATCTGGCTAAGGACAAATATTCACTGTTTTCTCCACATCGATGATTCCCAACCCTAGGCGGTTAATGGTCGGCGAGGCCCCAGCAACAACTGGGCTGAGGCCGCATTCAATCGCGGCGCGCACATCGCCGGCTGGCCAACTCGGGTGCGCCTCCAATAGTAAGGTGGCCAAACCGCTCACCAGCGGGGCAGCGAAGGATGTCCCTTGCCAGTAAGCGTAACCTGAGGCAGAGGCGTTCTGGCTGACCAGGCTGATTAAGGCATACTCACATCCCGCCTGGTTCGCGGGGCAGGCAGTTCCCGCGTCCAACGAACAACCTCCACGGTTTTGCGCGTCGCCGCCTGGCGCCGCCAGATCACCCAAATTGGTGAAACAAGCGTCTATCCCGGAAGCATTACTGGCAGCCACACCAATCACTTCAGGAAACCTGGCGGGGGCATTTGGATTATTCCTGCTCTGGTTGCCCGCGGCCGCTACGATGACAGCTCCTTGTTGCTGATAAATTGCGAGAGAGACCCCCAGGCTGGTCACTGGAAAATCCTGGGCAACCTGACCGGCCAGATAATCAGGCCCCTTCTGATCGCTTAAGATCTCTTTCAACAACTCGATAGCTATCTGATCAACCAGTTCTGGCCGGCGGTCGACTTCCAATCCCAGGCTCAGGTTTATCACCGTGTTATCAAGGCTACCCCGCCACCGCGCGTATAAGCGCATCGCCCGCAGCAAAGTATAGACATCTCCACGGGCTTCGGCATCTAGAACTTCGACCAGGGTGTACTGCGCGGCCGGGGACACGCCATGAGCCAGGCCGGTGACGAACAAGCCGTGTTCTCCAGGCGAGATGGGTTGCCCAGCCGAGACCGGTCCCGATGGCGCGCCCGAAGTGCCGAACATCAATCCCGGTTGCCAGACGCACAGGTCAAAAGGCTGCACCGCCCAACTGATGGTATGCATCCCCGCCTCTAGCGGGGTGGTATCAAAGATAGCTACAGCCACGTTGGCGCCGGTCAGTGTCTTCGGAGTCCACCGATGCGGAAGGCTGTTATCGAAGAGATGGATGCCGCTAGCGCCAGTTAAAGCCCATTGGCTCAGAAATTCTCCCCTGGCATAACCCTCCGGCGTGCCTGCAACACCCGCGGGGGCGCCATTGATGCCGCTCCCGCCACCAGGACCCAATCCGACCAGATAATTAGGTTCGGCGAAAACAAATCTGTTTTCCTGAAGGGCTAACTGGTTGGCTGCAGACATCACTTCCCAGACAGACTGGCCTGGCAAAAGGGGATATAGGCTTACAGAAATGACATCCCCGTTGGCGGCTGTTAATGGCTCGAAAGGTTCCAGTGGACCATCGGTATCGTTGATGGCATCGATTTCTTGAGCGATGAATTTAATATCCTCTTCTTTTCCAGTCAGGATGATCTGATCCAAAACATAACCACGTTCAAGGTCTAAAGGCTGCTCTACAATCGTCCCGATTGTGTAAGCACGCTCACAGGGGTAACTCGCTTTAGAGAGCCTGGGCAGCGTGTAATCAGGTGCAACCGCAGGTGTCACTGACTGCGCTACAATTGTCTCTGACGGCTCTACAGGTGTCTCTGGCTGCTCTACAGGTGTCACTTTGGCCCCACTAGGCTGGCACGCTGTCACAAAAAGCAGTAAGGCCAGCAAGATATATGCTGGGTACCGGTGAGATCTGGGGGTTGAGACCATTTTCTCCTCCTTTGTAGTCGAATAGTCCTTTGGTAGGTTGTCAAGTATTCGATTCAAACGACAGTTTTGCTTGTCTCACGAGGTGAGAGCACCTATCAATGGATGACCAAGGGGTATATCCTATAAACGTAGGAAGTTGAGAAACTCCGGCGTTCACAAGCGCCCGGCATCTCCAATCAAGGAAAAAGGCGCCCAGAAATATGGGTGGGCGTAGCGTGGATCTTCGCCTTTCAACAAACTGAGCTGGGCGGCGCGTAAAGCCGCTCCCTTAGTTTCTCCCTGAAATAATCCCCGGTAAAAAGCCTGCATGAATTGCGACGTAGAGCGATCTTCCACCAGCCAGTGGCTAAGCAGCAGGGAGGCCGCCCCGGCAGCCAGGAAGGCTCGCATCAGACCCAGCAGCTCGTCGCCGCCGCTGATCAAGCTGCGCCCAGTCTCACAGGCACTAAGTGTGACCAACGAGGCGACCAGTTGCAGGTTGAAAATATCCAGGGTAGTCAACTGGCCATCGGCCAGGTCCAGGCCGCTGAAAAGTGGGTTGTCAGGGTGGAAATCGCCATGGCAGGCAAAATGCAGCAGGCGCGTAGTGGAGGCAAGTTCTTGAATTGCAGCCCGCGTCGCAGCCCCCTCAAGCAGGGTGCGGCCCCCACCCTGCTCAGCGACCATATTGGCTTCCAAAATGGCGTATGGCAATTCACCTTGATGAGAATGGCCCACCGCCACCACATCACCAGCGGCTCGCTCGCCAAAAGTGGTGTAGTGGATAAAACTGGCTCCCGGTAAGTAGCTGACCTGGTGGGATTCGGCCAGAAAAGAACGTCCATCGTAGAAAGCGTGGAATGGTAAATAATGCAGCAATCCGTGAGGAACGATGACCAGGTGGTCATAATGGAGCAGCTCAGCGCCGACTGGCTCCAGCAGGTGATCATATAGCCGTTTCAAAACGGCCTGCGCCTGGGCTGTCAGGACGTGGATGCGCTGGGTAGGCGTAAAAGGGGCAGCGTGCAGGTTAACAAGCAAGCGCTGGTAGAGATCCTTTTGTTGCTCGATTTTCCCAGGTAGACGAATCGCTTTCACTGCGGTGGTTCCCTGTGTCTGGTTCCCGGAAAGCAGGAAAAGGATCAGCCCATCGGTCCCTTCAAAATATTCTAAAAGCAGAGTTCCCACCGGCAATACCGGCAGTTCCAGATCAACAGGGACTTGCCACATCGAAGCCTCCTGCATGTAATCCGCATTACGCACCAACAGCCTGTGCCAGAGCGAGGTGATCTTTCCTTCGATTCTCTGAACATCCTGTTGGAGTTGTAAGTTATTCACTGGATCGAAGCCGGTTTTTTCGTGGCCAACCCGACGGGCAGAACGTAACAGCTGTTCCCGCGCTTGGCGCAACGCCAGCAACTCAGCCACGAGTGGTTCATCTCTTTCGGAATGCGCTCGTAAACTTAAATCAACCCGGTAAGCCAGGATGTCCAACAAAGCGCGGGATTTTGCTCTCTCGGCGTAGCGAAAGGCTTGCTCGACCAAGCCCTTCTCCAGACACATTTCGACCGCCTCCTGATAAGCTGCCTCCTTACCTTCCAGGAAACTAGCCTGGTGTTCAACCATTACGTTGCCTCGCAGACGCTCCAGAGCCAGGATGGCGCTGTGAAATTCATCCAGGGCGTTCCGGACCTCACCCCTGGCGTGGGCTGACTTTCCAAGCAGCAAGTGAGCCTGGTACCCCAGCAGGGGCAGATCATTGGTCTGCGCCACCTCTAAGGCCAAGACGATGTGCTCTAAAGCCTGGTCTTGGTTTCCCAGAGCAGTCGCTGCCCTGGCGGCCAGCAAGTGCGCTTGGGCTTTTTCTACCAGGTTTCCCAGCTGTTCAAAGGCTAAAATTAACGCTTCGGCGGTCGCCTGGCTCTTCTCAAACTCCCTTTGGAGATACCAGAGAACCGCCATATCCAGATCGGCCAAAGCTATCCAGAAGCGGTTCCCCTGCTCCTCAAATAACTTTCTAGCCTCGGACAGGGAGGCGATTGCCTGAGGGTATTGCTTCGTTTTTATGTACACCTGAGCCCGGATGTAAATCGTCTCGGCGGCTTCTAATTTCATCTCCAGCTCAGAAAAAACAACTAATACCTGCTGGCTTTTTTCCAGAACCTCCTGATAGCGCCCCA
>Ga0315538_1002060_pt1 | contig 11538 bp, 9 predicted proteins | sample SalMarSW160230MG_2_FD_203834 | JGI IMG/M metagenome (GOLD analysis project Ga0315538, IMG submission 203834) | Salt marsh sediment microbial communities from the Plum Island Ecosystem LTER, Massachusetts, United States - Salt Marsh Sediment SW1601-230 ...
GTCGCCGCCGAACTGCGGCTTCGGCCCCGAGAGAACCTTGGACGCCGCTGCCCGCTCTTCTTTTAGAGCCGACAGACACCTCGCAAACACCGCCTCGGCTATAGCCGTCAACGGCTGGCCCAGCTCCAACGCCTCTATCCCCGTCCACTTGCCCGTCCCTTTCTGACCCGCCGTATCCAAAATAAGGTCGATAACCTCCCTGCCCTCCTCGTCTGTGTACCCTAAAATGTCCCGCGTAATCTCAATCAGGTACGAATTCAGCTCGCCGTCGTTCCACTGGCCAAAGACGTCGCGCATCTCGGCGTTACTCATACCAAGCCCCTCCTTCATCATTTGGTACGCCTCGCATATCATCTGCATATCGCCGTACTCGATACCGTTATGCACCATTTTCACAAAGTGCCCCGCACCGTTCTCGCCCACCCACTCGCAGCACGGCTGACCATCGACGCTCGCACAAATCGACTGCAATATCCCCTTGACATATTCCCACGCAGCAGGCGAGCCGCCCGGCATCATCGAAGGCCCTAAAAGCGCACCCTCCTCGCCGCCCGAAACACCCGTGCCGATATACAGCTTGCCCTTGCTTTCAACGTACCTGGTTCTGCGTATCGTGTCGGGAAAGTGTGAATTGCCCCCGTCAATGATGATGTCACCGTCGTCCAGCCGGGCCAACAGCTTCTCGATAAAATCATCGACCGGCTTGCCCGCCTTGACCATCAGCATCACCTTCCTCGGCTTCTTGAGATTCGCGACAAGCTCCTCAATCGAATGGCACCCGATAATGTTTTTCCCCCGGCCCCTTCCGCTGATAAATTTATCGACCTTCGATACCGTCCGGTTAAAACAGGCGCAGCTTATGCCCTTGCTCTCCATATTCAAAATCAGGTTCTCGCCCATCACCGCCAGACCTATCAATCCAATATCCGCCTGCGACATCTTTAGTTTTCCTTTCCAAATATAAACTTGTTACTACTGTTGAATTCGCGGCACTGAGCCGTCTTTCAGCCGATACAGCATCTCGCCCGCGTGGTCAACAACCAGAATACCTTTATGTTCCTTATGCCGGTAATTCTCTATATCAATCAGCCCCGGATTCATATACCCCAGATTTATCTGTTTGCATCTTTCTTTACTGATGCCCGTCGCCAGAGCCACGTTTATCCTCGGCCGCTCTACGCCGTCAATGTACGTTCCTATCCCTTTGACATTTGCCGAATGAGCTAACGCACCATGCGGAAAATCCCTGAACCTCTCCCACTGCTTCAAAAAGTAATCCCGTGTGTGATAGCCGATTTCGTCTATGATTTTGCCGTGAGTATAAGAAAGCTCAGTTATGTGCGGCGCGTAAATAATCAGCATCCCGCCGTCGGCCACAATCGGCTCAAGCTTATACATCACCTTGCCCGCCGTCCATATATCATCGTACATCCGCGGCGCAATTCCAAGCACCGTCTTGAACGGCCTCGGCTTATGCACAATATGCAGCTTCGCCGACAAATCCGCAGCACGCTCCCACGCCTCGGCACAGTCGCCGATAAACAAGCTCTGCAGCTTGTCGCCGACCGCCACCACCGCAAAAAGCTTGCGAGGCACCTTGACAAAAGAAGCTGCCCTCTCAATCACTTTCCGCGTCGGCGTCCACTTATGCCCGTTAATGACCGGATTCGTTATCACCGCGGCAAGCCAGTGGAAGAAGCTTATAATCTCCGCCCCGGCTATACCCGGAAAAATGTATTTGTGCCCACCGGAAAAACCCACCGCCTCGTGAGGGAACACAGGCCCTAAAATCAGCAGCTCGTCATAGTCGAATATCCGTTTATTGATAACAACGTCAACTTCCTCGCTGAATAAACCGCCGCTGAGCTCCTCAATTTCAGACGCCGAAATCGTCCCGACCGACTCAAGCGCTTCAGGCCTGTCCCACTCGTGGTTGAAAAACCGAACCCGCGAGTATGTGCTGGTGCGCTGCCTGGGCGTAATGCCAAGCCGAACGCATATCTGCTCTTCGCTCATCGGCGGATGCGTACCTAAGGCAACAAGAATATCCAGCGCCTCGACTTTGCCGTCGAGAAACTCGAACATTATCTTGAATATGTCCCCTATAGGCCCCGACCGCGTATTGTCCGGCACGAGCAAAAGCACCCGCTTGCCCGCGTAATCGTTCTCGGCAAAAAATTTGCCGATACCCTCGCGAAGCAGCGATTCGTTGGGCGAACTAATTCCCTGTACCGCAAAAAAAAGCATCATTACTCCAAATCAGCGTTGATCAGTGTCTAAAAAAACAAAACCGTTCGGTTATCTCTCCCACGGCGGCGTCTCCGGCAGGTAGCTGTCAAACTCGGCTATCACCTTCCGTTCGTAATCGCCCGCATATTCGCCGTTGATAAACTTATCGAACGCCTCATCGTGAAACCGCTTCCACGACTCGATTTCGTTGCCCGGGTTAATCGGATAAAATAACGCATCATTGGCCTTCGCCGCCTTCATATCACCCGGTGCATCACCCACCATCAAAACGTGATTCTTTTCGTACCTGCCCTTCGTCGTATATTCGAGGTGTTGCGCCTTCTTGCCCATCTCCTGACCTGCTATCACCGCCACATACCCGGCAATATCGTGCTCTTCCCACTCCCGCGTAAGCGCCTCGCCCGGCGTCGCCGAGACAACGATACAATCCGCCACCGGCTGAATCTTCTCTAAGCACTCCCGAACGTACGGAAACGGCGGCATACCCTTGACAATATCCGCTATCGTCTCATTTACCCGCTCACTCCACGCCAGCGCCAGCTCCAGTTCTTTTCTCGCCTTTGCATCCGTAGCGCTGTCAATCGCCTTCTTAAGTCCGGCGTTACTGAGAACGCTGTTCGCATCATCGACCCACGCAAAGTAATGCGGGTACTGCGGCACCTTGAAGCCGCGCTCCTTTACCATCGGATGGCCCGGCAGAAGCTCCGCAATAATCCGCTTGGCCGTCTTGTGCCTGTTCGCTCCGCGGCTCTTGCTGAACAAATCCGCAAACTCCTTGCACTCCCGCGCCGCTAAGGCAACCGGCTGCAAACCGAAATACCCTATCAGCCACGGACAGAAACACTCCCGCTGTTTTATCCCCATCGTATCGAACGCACACCCGTCCGAATCAATCCCAACAAAAAACTCGTGCCTCGGTTGAAACTCCTTCAATGCTTTCACCGCATCGATATCTTTCATTTTCCCTTCCTTAATCAATTATAACTTATATTGCTTATGTTCTTAAATTCTGTTAATAACAGCTTTTTGGAGGATTTTGGGTTATAAACATCACTATGGACTTATACGTTTGAGGAACCATATCCTCATACCAAGCGAAAAAATTTCCTCTTATCCAAAATGAATGAGTAAAAGGAACGATATCCACTCTTTCAAAATTATGTTCTTCCGGTTGTGTATTATCTTTTGTTAGAAAGATCAGTTGTTCAAGATAAAAATAGTAGTCTTCTGTCTTTCCTTGCTCTTCCGAAATTTCAAGGTATTTTGAATGACGTTGCTTATATAAATATCTTGAATTTCCAAATCTATAGATTTTATTAAATTTATGGACAAATTTAGTAAGCAAAAAATTAAATAAACGTTCATAAAACCACTCTGGTTTTTTCCCATGTGTCCATTGGTCTATCAAAAAATAAAGAAAACAACCGACCTCAAACAACGTGGAGTCACCTGAATAACTTTTATGTAAAATTTTCCATTCTTCTTTTAACGGAAAGTCGAGGTTATCCAATTCACCTTTTTCTACTCCGAATCGAGAGGTTGAATAAAGAATTATTTTGAAAAGGCTATTAAAATCTAAATTGTTAATGTCGTAGACACCATCTTCAAGAAGAGAGAAGAAAATATTTGCTTCACTACGTATTACAGAAGCTATTTTATCGTTTTCTTTGTTTTCCATTTTGACTTCTAAACAAATTTCGATCACAGGGTCGGTCTCGAAGGTCAGTTCATTAATCAATTATCGATCATTGGTTAGCTTATTGTAAAAGCGAGTTTCTTTAGACACCGCTAAAGGCTGAAAAGCCACCATCGACAGGAACAACTATCCCTGAGACAAACTTCGACCCATCGCTCACCAACCACAGCACCGTCCCTAACAGGTCCTCGGGCGCACCGAACCTGCCCATCGGCGTCTGCCCTGTAATCGTACTGCCGCGCTCGGTCAAGCTCCCGTCTTCATTCATAAGCAGGTAGCGATTCTGCTCGCCCAAAAAGAAACCCGGCGCTATCGCATTGACCCGGATATCCGCCGAGTAATTCTGAAGTATATGCGTACTGAGCCACTGCGTAAAATTCGACACCGCCGCCTTCGCCGCCCCGTAAGCCGCCACCTTTGTCAGCGGACTCAGTGCCGTCATACTCGATATATTCAGTATCACTCCCGACTTCCGCTGCGCCATATCTTTTCCGAAAACCTGGCAGCACAAAAACGTCCCTAAAAAATTCAAATCCACGACGAAGCGAACGGCCTCTGTCGGCAAATCAAAGAATGAAAGCTCCTCCGACGTGCTCGCCTCTTTCCTGTTGCCCCCCGCCCCGTTAATAAGAATATCGACCTCGCCGAATTCCGTTCTCACTTTGTCGCGGGCGCCGGCTATACTTTCCTTTTCCAGCACGTCGCACTTCACCGCAATTGCAGCCCCGCCCGCCTTCTTTATCTCGCCGGCAACCTTCAAAGCCGCCGACTCATTCAAATCCAGAACAGCAACCTTCGCACCTGATTTCGCCAGCGCCTTTGCCATCGCGCTGCAAAGCACTCCGCCGCCGCCTGTCACAACCGCAACCCTGCCCGTCAAATCGAATAGCTCTTTCATCCTGCTTTTCCTCATCAATCCAGAAATATCGGCTTGATATGCCGCTCGTAAATGTTCTCCGTTACGTTTCGGGCTATTATCTGCTCGTATGAGTCCAGCGCATCGGTGAACTCGGCTCCCATCTCGGCGGCTATCTTGTACCCAACGTGCAGAAGCTGGCGAAAACTGCGATTGTAACTCTCGCACGCCTGGTCGTGCCTCAGCGCATCTGCAAATTCTTCACCGCTCCAGCCGGCAACATCATCCGCCGACGGCAGCCTGCCCTCGTCTATATCTATCACCGTAGCATAAGGCCCGCAAAGCTCGTCACATCGCGTCAATGCCTGTCGATACACGCGCTCGGCAATCCCCAGCCCTTCGTCACCCGCCAGCGCAAGACCAATCAGCTCCTCGAGCCACGTCGTACCCGCCGTCTTGACGTGCAGCCCGGCCCCGAATTTCTTTATCGCCCTGTTCATCGGCCCGTAGATTGCAAACTTGTCGCTGCCCGAATGAATACTAAGTTTAAGATTCTCCGCAAGACCGAACTGCTTCACCGCATAGTTGATAACCGCAAGGTCCTGCTCGAATTCCCTCGTGAACTGCTCAACGTCGCCGACGTAATCCACGCCTTTATTGAACCTGCCCGTGAACTTCGGCGCTATCGTCTGAATCGGCAAGCCCTCGTCCGCAATCGCCGCCAAAATGAACAACATCTCAATCGGCGTCTGCGGCTGGTCCGTCTCATCCATCGATACCTCGGTTATGAAATTATCCTCTCCCTTGGCAGAGGCCAAATACCGATAAATCTTGCCCGCTTCTCTGATCGCCAGCAGATACTTGCCCGCTATCTGCTCGACCATTTCCTTAGTAACATCAAATCCGCCTTCAATCCCCTCAACTGAAACCGCCCCCAAATATCTGTTGCATTTGTCAACGAAAGCTGCAATATCCTCAGCGCTTGCCGCCTTACCGATGAAATCCGCCACGTCAAGCGTGAAAAAATCGCTCGGCTCAATGAACGGCTCGACAATCTTCAGCCCTATATGGTCCGCATCGACGTAATACGAACCATCCCAGCCCAGCGCCGCAACCGCCGAGTCCGCCTCGCCGCGCACGCTCGCCGGCTCCGTACCCACAATCCCGTGCTCGCGGTTCGACTTGTTCCAGACAGGTGTAACCTTTGCGCCCTGTTCGTTGGCCTTGATTACCGCCGCCAATTGTGCCCTGCCCTGATGAGTAAACCTGTCGCCAAGCCCGAACGAATACTTCTCTAATGTCATCATCATATATACTCCGTCAATTTCTTTTCTAACGTTTTTCTCTCGAACCTCATATACACCGGCAGGCCGTCCTCGCCGATTGTTACCGGCGCCTCGCCCCGAATCAGGGGCCTGATATATTCCCTGCACGCCTCGGTAATACCGTTGCCCGCCTCGTTAATATACTCCTTCGGAACCTTCTTCTCGCCGTTCGCCACGTCGCTCAGCTCAGCTAAGCCCGTCGTGCACTTATACTTCGGCCCGTCTTCGCGAACTAATGTCACCATCTTGCCGTTCACGCCTGCCATCGCCGCCCGCACCGCCGCCTGCCCGCACATATACGCCTCATTTACGTCCGTCAAAGATGCGAAGTGCATCGCATTTCGCTGGTTCGTCCCCAACTTGTTCCAGCGGGCCTTGATACCAACTTCCTTTTCGATAACCACCTTGAGCATGTCGGCAACACCGCCAAGCTGAACGTGCCCGAAGCTGTCTTTGCTGAACGCTCCCGAATCAGCCGTCACATAATTACCCTTCTCATCTTTTAGCCCTTCACCGACAACAATAAAGACACCGCCAAGCTCTTTGTGCACCTGCTTTACGTCTGCGACGAGCTTATCGAATGAAAACGCCGCCTCCGGCATATACACAAGGTGCGGTGCATCTTTTGGCTCCCTTGCTGCAAGTCCCGTCGCCGCCGCTATCCAGCCGGCGTTCCGTCCCATTACCTCCAAAATCGTACACGTATCGTGCGTGTAAAGCGCCTCGGTATCCCTGCCCGCCTCCATCGCACAGGTCGCAACATACTTCGCAACGCTGCCGTATCCTGGGCAGTGGTCCGTGCACGCAAGGTCGTTGTCAATCGTCTTCGGCACACCTATGCAGACAAGCTCGTAGCCGCTGTCCGCCGCTAATTTGTTCACCTTGTCCGCCGTATCCATCGAATCGTTACCGCCGGCGTAGAAAAAATAGTGAATCTCGTGTGCCTTGAATACATCCACTATCCTCTCGAAATCCGCTCTCGATTCCTCGAGCGATTTCAGCTTGTACCGGCACGACCCAATCGCGGCCGAGGGTGTCCGCTTCAACGCCTCAATCCTCTCCGCCTTCTCCGCCGATATGTCGAACAAATCCTCCTTCAACACACCGAGTATCCCGTTGGTCGCCCCGAACACCCTGTCGATTTTCCCCGACTTCATCGCCTCGACAATCACCCCGCAAGCGCTCGAATTAATCACCGCCGTAGGCCCGCCGGACTGCGCCACTATCGCATTGACCTTAACTGCCATAACTTCTCCTGTGAAAAACGCACCTGCTGTCACACTGCATCCTGCTGAACGGCAAAAGAACCTGCGTTTATACGACTGCGCTGCGACAAAATCAAGCAAAAACAAAACGTAAAACTATTCCCCCCTAAAATTTGCTTCTCTTACTCAACTCCGACAAAACAATGCTGCCCACCAATCCTCCCGCCGATACCGGTTTGCAAACCGCTACGATGACCGCCGATGCCCAACCTGACTTTTAGACGACTGCTTTAGGAGCTTAAGCCACTTCGTCCATGCCTCTCTGTAAATCTCGCTCGATATCAAAAAGCCGTCGTTGTGCCCGCCTTGAATCTCCACAAACTCCTTCGGCTCACCGGCCTCTTCGTACAGCTCCAGCCCGAACTCGAACGGCACAACCTCATCGCTCCGGCTGTGAATCACCATCACAGGACAGCGCACCTTCCTTATATACTCCTTCGTCGGGTAATCGAACCTGGCAAACCACCGAACAGGCATATACGGATAAAACTTCTTTCCGATATCGACATAAGAAGTGAAAGTGCTTTCGATAACTAATGCCCTCGCCTTGACCTTCGTCGCCAAATACGTCGCAATACAGCCGCCAAGAGACCTGCCGAATATAATTATATCCTCCGGCGCCGTCTTTTTCTTCCTCTTGAGCCACCGGTGCGCCCCCCGAACGTCCAGATACGTTCCCTCCTCGCTCGGCGTCCCCTCGCTGTTGCCGTACCCGCGATAGTCGAAAATGAAAACGTTCAGCCCCAACCTGTGAAAAATACTGATACTGTCTAACCGGTGCATCATATTCCCGCCGTTGCCATGGCAGAACAATAGCGTCAGCTTCGCTCCCTCCGCCGGAACGTACCAGCCGGTAAGCTGCAGACGGTCAGCCGTCCTGAACGTCACTTCCTCGTACTCCAGACCAATCTCCTCCGGCGTGTACGGAATCTCCCGAACGGGACTGTAAAGATACGCCGGCTGCATATAATACAATATCACCGCCCAGCACCCGTAGCCGATAAGCACCACCGCAAAAATTGACGCAAGCACCGAAACCATATCTTTTCTTCGCAGACAAATAATCCTTGTTCCAATCCGATAAACCTGCACAATTCTAACTCGCCGCCCGATACAGCACAACCCCCCACCTTAAAGATGCCCACGCCGCTCTTGACTTGCAGAACCACCTGCGGTATATTCCGCCGGGTGAAGTGGCAATGTGTTGTATTTGAAATATAACGCAAAGGCAGGATTATTATGTTCTGGAAATTAATAATACTGGCCGTGGTAATTTTGGCTCTCTGCTGGGTCGCTTACGGAATATGGGCCTACCGCGAGCGAAAGCTCGAAAAGCAAAGGCCCAAAGTCAGGTCTAAGCAATATCTGCAGACGAAAAATTCCATGGCCGACTACGCCAAAAAGCTCGCCGAGTTCAAATCACCCGCCGAGAGAATGAAGGAGCAAGAGCAAAAGCAGGACGCAACTGAGCAGGAAAAGAAACCCTCGCACCGCGATGGAGCATGACTATGGCCGAGCGGTTCTTGAACGAAGATTTCCTCCTCCAAACCAAACCGGCGAGAATGCTTTACCACGACCACGCCGAAAAAATGCCCATCTATGACTACCACTGTCACCTGGCCCCCGAAAAAATCGCCGCCGACCACCGATTCCAAAACCTCACTCAGGCCTGGCTCGCCGGCGACCATTACAAATGGCGGGCCATGCGCGCAAACGGCATCGATGAAAAATATATTACCGGGGACGCCGGCGACTACGAAAAATTCCAAAAGTGGGCCCAAACCGTACCCTTCACACTCCGCAACCCACTCTATCACTGGACGCATCTGGAGCTAAAACGATATTTCGCCATATCCGACCGCCTGCTAAATACCGACACCGCAAAAGCTATCTACGAAACCTGCAGCGAGATGCTCCGCACCGAGCAGTTCAGCGTCCGCAACCTGCTTCGCAAAATGAACGTCCGGCTGATTTGCACAACACAAGGCCCGCTCGATTCGCTCCAGCATCATCGCAGCATTCACGAAGACCACTTTGAAATAAAAGTCTATTCGGCCTTTCGGCCCGACAAGGCACTGGCCGTGGAAAACCCCGACTCGCTGAACGCATTTATAGATAAGCTTGAGATGCTCTGCGCCCTCGACATAAAAGATTTTAGCTGTTACATTGAGGCGCTCTGGCAAAGACACTGTTATTTTCACGATAACGGCTGCCGGCTCAGCGACTTCGGACTCGAAACCGCCTATGCCGAAGATTACACCACCGCCGAAATAAAAAACATTTTCGATAAAATTCGTATGGGAAGACACCTGGACATCGCCGAACGGCTAAAGTTCAAGTCGGCTGTCCTCTTCGAGCTGGCAAAAATGGACGCCCAGGCCGGCTGGGTTATGCAGCTTCACCTCGGCGCTCTGAGAAACACAAATACCCGGATGATGCAAACTCTCGGGCCTGATACCGGCTTCGATTCCATAGGCGACTTTGAAATCGCCCGCCCGCTCGCAAAGCTCCTCGACCGCCTCGATAATATAAAAAAACTCCCAAAAACAATAATCTATAACCTCAACCCGGCCGACAACGAGCTTATAGCGGCGATGCTCGGTAACTTCCAGGACGGCTCGACCCCGGGAAAAATGCAGCTCGGCTCCGCCTGGTGGTTCCTCGACCAGAAAAACGGTATCGAAAAACACATCCAAACCCTCTCGAATATGGCCCTGCTCAGCCGATTCGTCGGCATGCTCACCGACTCACGAAGCTTCCTCTCGTTTCCGCGACACGAATACTTCCGAAGAGTCCTCTGCAATATCCTCGGCGATGATGTACAAAAGGGACTCCTGCCGAACGATATGACCATCCTCGCCCAGCTGGTCGAAGACATCTGCTTCAACAACGCCGCAAACTACTTCTCAATGTCGCTCGATTGAACCGAACCTAACCGAACGCCCGGCGGCGGATAATCCTTCGACACATCGTCCAGAACCAGCACCCAATCCTGTCCCCACGGAAAGCCAAAATCCTTTGTCCCTGTGTTGTCGAATGTACCCAGCTCTTTCGCATCGCCGCTCTGCGGGTCATACAGCCATGCCCTCACCTTTTCGCCGGAAATTTTACCCATCTGAACCGTTATGTTTTTGTAAGTGGGGACATAAATAAATGCGTACCCCTTTCCCCGCGTGGCAATTACCGTATCGGGAAACTTGTCGGGCCCTTTGGCAATCAGCGACTTATCGGGTACGCGCTCGAGCATCGGACGCGATTCCATAAGCGACCGAACGTGTATCATATCACGCGCCCCCGGCAAATCCAGAACCTCGTACCAGTACCTCCTGGGATTTATCACGCCCTCTACGCCGGGCTTGTACATCTGCCACACCGGGTTGCACCCGTATGTATTGCCGTGCCCGCCCGCAAAAACACCCCAGTATGCCGCACGCCGAACCTCGTAATCGCTGAACCTGCCGTTGATGCACGTAAAATTAATCGGAATCGTTTCGTAACACGACTCGCCGTCCATACACGGCTTCGTCGGCTCAAGGTTATAATCGATGCTAATCATCTTGTAATTGGTCAGATGGTCGCTGCCGTGACCCGACTGAAGCATATTGAAATCCAGCCACTTGTCCTTATGGAACCACCGCGCCGACGACCTCCCGCCGTACGGATGGTACGTCATAAGGCCTCTTTTATCGACCGACTTTATCGCTTCCGCCATCGCCCGCCATACGGGCCGAAAGTCCCTGCCTCGTTCCATAGGCGGCCTGTCCCCGCCCATTATCCAGATGATATTCGTCCTGTCCTTGTACCGGCTGCCAATCCACTTGCCGTACACCGCCGCGTTTTCAGCGTCGAAAATGACAGGCCCGATGCTGAATTTAGAGTTCTTATAGACCTTGTCCCCCCACATAGGCAAAAGCCCGACAAAAAGACCCTTCTCCGCCGCCTTGTCGATAATCCAGTCAACATTATCCCAGTAATCGTTGTTCGGCCCATCTTTGACGTCCAGTTTTGTCGGGTCGAAGACCCCGTTTATCTGGAGCAGCGGCCTGTGTCCGTATGCGTTGGGTATTCGCAGACCGTCACGCTCAGCCAGCGCCACCGCCTGGATTACCGTAAACCCCTTCGCCCTGCGGTTCTCGAGGTACATCT
>Ga0315538_1002061_pt1 | contig 11522 bp, 12 predicted proteins | sample SalMarSW160230MG_2_FD_203834 | JGI IMG/M metagenome (GOLD analysis project Ga0315538, IMG submission 203834) | Salt marsh sediment microbial communities from the Plum Island Ecosystem LTER, Massachusetts, United States - Salt Marsh Sediment SW1601-230 ...
CAGCCTCTGGACTGGCTCGTTTCCCATTGACAATGACAAAATACCTTGACTATCATCATGTTTACAGTTACGTTGTTGCTCCAAAGAACTTTTTCCTCTTCGTACCCTGCAACAACTCAGGACACACAACGCCCTATAACACGGACAAAGGTAAGTTGTTTGACACACTTTTTGCTTTTGCTCCTGCTTCCCAGACAGTTAAGTAAAACAAGATAAATCCGGACCGCGCCAGTGCTATTAACAAAATTCCGGAACTTCTACGATGACTAAGAGTCTCAATAGCAATTAACTATAACATTAAAAATCTTTATCCAGATTTCTTAATGACTGGCTTGATTTTTGTTATAAAGAATATAACCCTAAAAACTTAATATCATGAGAAAGACAGCATTGTTTCTTACCTTTTCTCTCATTTTTTTTTCCTGTGAGAAGGATAAACAATTAATTATCGAGAACACCGATATTCCATTAATAAGCAAAGTACTGATTAATGGTGAGCTTTATTACAAGTATTCATATAATGATGCAAATCTAATAGCCGAAGAAAAAAGTAAATTCCATTATACAAAGCACACTTACAATGACAGGAACCTTTTAACAACATCTGATTTTTATGTTGACCCTTCCATGTTCAGCAGCGACTGGCATGTCATTGAAGCATCCATGAACAGAAAAGAATGGGTTAATCCTGATAATACTGCAAAAAGCCTCTCCCAGACATTTGAATATAACAATAATGAACAATTAATCAGAAAAACATATAACCGCCCTTCGATCAGTAATTCCGAATTTTCAGAATTCACCTATGAAAATGACAATATAAGCAGGCAGACAATGTATTGGCAGAATGAAGTTTCGGGTTACATTGATTATTTATATGATCAGAAAGGAAATTTAATTAAAGAATCAAAATATCATGTATCATCAAATGGGATTGATGAGTTATGGACAACCACAGAATATGAATATGATAATATGAAAAATCCGTATCAGTCATTTAAACGGTTGATGACTCCGGGGAAATATACAAATCCAAATAATATTATAAAAGAAACATATACAATTCATTTCGAAGTTGATTCATGGACTCAAAAAGTACAGATTACAGAAACTTCCTATGAATATAATAACAAAGGCTACCCTATAAGAGTAAATGGGGATGCTGAATATGTGTATGAATGATAGCAAGCCGGTAACCATCACGCGAACAACTAGCAGAAAGAACAAAATGAGAACATCATCAAGTGGTATAATTTTTGAATGTTATTTCTATTACTAATCCTCCTGATAATGAAAAAAATAGCATTTTGGATTCTTTCAGTATCATTTCTTGTTATAGTTATCACATGTGATAAAGTTGAAACCAAAAAAGGGACAGTAGCTTTTGGTGCTAATTATGGAGTAATTAATTGTCCTACAAATGTGACGATATATGTCGATAGTAGGAAAATTGGAACTCTGGAATCTCCAGTAGACAGCATAACTGATTGTGGACAAAAATGGACCTTAACCAAAGACCTTTCAATTGGCCAACATTCTTACAAAGTGGAGATCCGTCCACTTTCAGGAATTGGTTGTGCCAAGGATTTAACCGGAACTATTCAAATAGAAGAAAACGAGTGCACAATAGTATTTATTGATTATTATACAATTGATTTCTAAAAAAAATACTCCAGATGAATGTGATAGTCACCTTGAAACCCATTATATAACATAATGAAAATAATAATTCCGGTCAAGATAAAAACTGACCCTTATTTTTTTTATCAATTACAGACAGGATAAGGGGATTCTGAAAAAAATAAGGACCTTCTTGAAACTATTGCGAAACTTGTTTTCCATGGGCGGTAAAAAATTCAAATTTTTGACTCCTTTATAACTATGTAATAGAGTTATTTATGGTTATTATTACAAGTAATGCTTTATTTTAATACCTTAATTAGCAGATAGTTAATGTGATATGCACTCGCTATTTATATGAACTGGTTGCAGGAATTACCTAATTCTGTAGATAGTTTTCCATTGCGTGTACTATCTGGGACACAGAAAAATATATTTTAAGGGCCGGTTTAAATAAAGAGGTTTTTTTGACGAGTTTTTAAAATTATGGGGAATTTAACCCTAAAAAATAGAAATAAAAAAAGCTAAGATATTGTTTTAAAATACCTTAGCTTAATTACTTAGCGGTGCGTATAAGACTAAGACCCAACCTTCCCGATACACTATAATTCAATCACTTACACCAATTCCGAAAAACATAGGTACAAGAATTGTTTAATTTTTCTCACCAAAATCACAAAGAACAGACTTGCAGAACAAATGTACAAAATTGCTACCAGACCCTCAAAGGATGGTGCTCTTTTGCGTTCAAACTCTACGGGAAGCCACTCCATTAAAACAACAGACCTTCCAAGCCCGAATAATGCTTCTTCGCAAGCGAAGAAAAGTTCACGGGTTTTAGATGTTTGTGTTATAATTTGTCGGCTTCCAGACCAACCTGAACGCATGCCTGTTCCATCAGTAACAACCATATGCCTTTTTTGCCATATAGATTCTAATTTTTGGAATTTTTACATCACTTTGGAAATTTTGGAAAATTTCTACGAGTCAGGATTTTGGAATCATTTTGTATCTGACCGGATTTCAAAAATCAAGTATTTATAAGAAAAAGATGCCTATGTAGCACCCCAATGTCCCAAGTAGGGGGGTATACCGGGGGATGATAGTAGTGGATACGTCCGGGGGGTATATTGAACAATATAATAATATGGAAACTATGGCAACAGAGTCACAAAATATCACTCGTGAATGTCCAGCAGAACTTCTGGAACTGGATTTTAATGATGAATATCCACAATACTATATCGGCTGGAATGATATAAAAGAAATAGTAGACTCTGAAGATGTCCAATATGACATCATTGATGATGAACTGCTCGAACTGGAGTCTTCTCACCCCGACCATTAACAAGAATAGACCGTTGTAAATCAATTAATTACAACGGTCTTTTTCTTGGTAGTAAAAAATGTGGTAAAAAGGTTAGTTTTTATTTCATTTACTATTATTCCATCTTGTCCCCTGCCAGTGGCTAATTCTTCCTTCGTTCTGGCATCGTGAACACATCCAATGAATTTCATTACTGGAACGCAATATTTCAACCCTTGTTGTTCCCGGACAACCTTTTTCAAAGCATCTGATATCAGTTGGGGTCAACTTAGTTGGAAGACTTTTGGATGTGGTGTCAATGACTAATGCAAAGAAACTTACCAGATTCTCTTGCTTCTTTGGGCATTTGCTGGGGAATATTTCCTTTTTCATCAAGGAAATGGGTCATGTTGGATATGTACATTTTAAATTTTAATGTTTCAATGATTAGTCTTATTCCAAAGAGTTGTTATCAGCCTTTTTTATTCATTTTCATCCGTCACAATATATCTTTTTGTCAAATAGTTAACCCACTCCAAGTAATTATTGTCAGGGCAATGTTTAGTACATGCAGCTAAGAAGTCTTCATAAGTTAAAGGCAAAAATTTTCTATCATTATTTTCAAGTAGGTCTATATACTCTTTGCTTGTCTTTATGAAGTGCAGATTACCTTTAGGAAATAGTGTCACTGATGTAAAATATCTGAATTTGTCACTGTCGGCAAGCAAGATGCTTTCACCAAGTAAATGATTTCTCCATACTTGCCGGAATTTATCTGATGGCAAAACATAAATTGCCTGTGGTTTATAAATCTTGCTGCGTTCAGAAACAGTATAATATTTTGAAGTTTTGTCAATGATGTCCCTTAGTTGTTTTGATTTTTCTTCAAGTCCGTATTCTCTCTCAGAATATTTTACTTCAATCCCAATTATACCCTTTGAATTATCACTTCTTGAATACTCAATATATGTATCAAAAGAAGTTCCATCATTTAAATATTTTTCTCTGGGTTTCGGTGCAAATTCGATTTCTATTCTTTCAATTGTCTGAATACCGCCATTAAAGAATTCATTGAAAACGTTTTTGCAAAAAGTTTTGTTTAGATTGAATGGAATGAAGAAATTGAAAGGGATATGTTCACTCCTTAACATATTAGAATAAAGAGGCTTGTTATACTTTCTATATTTCTTTACTGCTTCAAAGATTTGGAAACCCCTGTAAAAATTATTGCCAGTCTCACCATCTTCTTTTGTAAGATAGTTACCGTAACAATCGTAAGTTAGGTTTAAAACCTGTGCTCTGAATTTGGATTGATGAAGTCTTGCTCGTCTAAGAAAACCTGTTGGGTCGGTCTTGTCGTCTTCTGGGTATTGTTTTCCTATGTCTTGCATTATAGTGTCGTTTAAAAATGTCTGGTAACCGTTGACGACTTGCCGAAGTTTGGAAATTATAATTCCAAATGTTCATTATTGATTCTATTTTACCTGATAGGCAAATAATTCCAATTTCATTATTTGAAAAATCATTCTTCAATTTATTTATTGCATTAGCAATCAAAATCGGTAACTCTACTTGCTCCTTAACATAATGAGTTAACACTTCTCCGCCAGAAAAAACAGGTATTTCTGATTTGATTGGATTTGGCAAATTCTCCTTTAAGGATTTGAAATAGTAAGTGGAAATCTCTTTTGAATTTCTGTAGTTAATATAGAAGTCAAAAAATTGAATTTTTGGAATTGATTTTAAACTGGGAATAAAATTTTCAATTCTATATTCAAATCGTTTAGTATCTCCGAGTTCATAATTAGCACCAAGTTGATTCATATCATAAAAGATGGTAATCCCAATGTTGCTTGTCTTTAGAAATTCAGAAAGAGTTTTGTACCATGAAAATGTCAGTTCTTGCCCCTCATCAATTATCAGGTGTTGGACACTTTGAGCTAATTGAATCAATTGTTTTTCGGAAGAAGGAAATATGTCTTGGTAGAAATATCTTTAGTAAGGTCGCCAAGTTTGTCTTTTGAAACTTTCAAAATTGACTTATTTGGTGCAACAAAACCAACGGTTGTTTTATCCTTTGAGAAATTTAATAAGCGATACCATGCACAGACTGTCTTACCTGTTCCTGCTGAACCTGAAATAGCAGTTCTGTAATCTGACGGCAAGTTCACAATATACTGTTGCGAAGGATGAAGATATATTTCCCATTCTCTCTGTGATTGAAATAGAATTTCTTCAAACTCAGAATCTGTCTGTAACAAAGTATATTTAGTTCTTGGGATGATTACTCCTGATGTTTCATAAAGCGTTAAAGCATATTGTGCAATTTCTTCATCAACACTTACCAATGCATTTAAAAAATCTTCTTCTGTAAAAACTTTAATGAATGGTTTTACAATGTCAGGAGAAATACCCATTGAAATCAATACAGGATAAATGTCTTCAGGTTTTAAAGTTGGATTGTCAATATTTAATGGAGTGGGTTCGTTGTCATTTTTATTTATTCTTGGAGAATCTGCAAGAGAATGTTTTACTGCCCTGTGAAAATAAATAGTCTCTCCTTCAATCTTTGCGAGTATTCTAAAATTCATGTCAAGAGAAAATGAAATGAATGGAGATGATTGAAGTTTATGAATTCTCCAGCCAGAAACTGAATTTTCTCTTATTGTCCTGAAGTCAATTTCTTTTACTGATGAAATAATATCCCTACACTTTTTTTTAAAGGTTATGTTGTAACGAAGAAAAATCTTCTAAAAAAGTTTCTGATAAAGCTATTTTCATCGTCAGGTCAATTTATTAGATTCCGTAAAATTTGAAGTATACACTGCCGCCATAGCATTGCCGCCAACGATTGTATAAACCCCATAGTGGTGTTTATTTTTGACTTGGGCATAATGACCATTTATATCAGTTCAATCAAGCAACAATATACAAAAAAACTGAATGTCATTTGCTAACTCATTCAGATATAGATAATAAAACAATGCTTCAATTAGTACCCTGATTTTTTGATTGTTTTTGCCCAAATATTAATTAAGCTTTCCATTTGTCGGTGTGTATCTCAAATTCTATTTTGGTTTATATATCCTCTTTTCTGGAATTACCCCTCTAACACCGCCTTCTGGGTTTTTAACGTCTCCGTTATAACGTGGTATCAAATGTATGTGAGCATGAGGAATAGTTTGTCCTGCCTCTTCATTCACGTTTATACCGATATTGAAACCATCAGGATTAAACTTCTCTATCAATATGTGTTTTTACGGTATTCACCATACTCCAACAAGCTGATTGTTCTTCTAAAGTAAGTTCAAAATAATCTGCACAATGCCGTTTTGGAATTATAAGTGAATGCCCCTGAGTCACAGGAAACATATCATACATGCAATAGACTTCAGTAGTTTCAATTATTACCTCTCTGTCTGAATCAGGATTGCAGAATGGACAATCGGATAATTTATCTTTCATGATTTCCTATTTAGCATTCCATTCATCATAACCTCTATTTGCGGAAAAATGTACATTGTTATTTACCGTTTACACAAACTAATTCTTCATCTTTAAGAATGTATAAATACCATTGAGTGAGAATATATTTTCTCCCATTGTATTCTGTTATAAATGAAATTGGATTAGTCTTTTTAAATAAACTGATTTTTATTATCTGGTAGTCAAAAATTTAAAAAAATGAGTATCAGGAATAATTAATAGAGAAAATCAAAACATGATAAATATCATATATATCATACAAATTGATATATAAAATACTTTTGTACTTTATATGTTAAAATTTTTGATATCTCTAATATAGCCCCAATTTGTATTTATGAATTGCATTATAGCCGGCGATAAAATAAGTTGCAAACTATTTGAAGAATTTGTGGCAAAATTCACTTATCTCAACCTTATCGGAACATTTAGTGATTCAGTGTCAGCCAGAAACCAATTAACAAAACGACAGGATATTGACCTTGTCTTTCTTGATATTGATATAACCGAAATGGACGACTTTGATTTTATAAATAGTCTTGACTATCAACCTAATATTATAATAGTATCATCCGGTGATCAATTTGCCATAAAAGCATTTGACTTCAATGTTGTTGATTATCTGCTTAAACCAGTCACTTATTCAAGATTCTGCAAAGCCGTTGATAAAGCAATAAGGTATTATTCGCATAAGGATTTCAGCAATAGCGTTGATAATGAGATATTTATTAAGAAAGGATCATCATTAGTCAAGCTGAAACTTAAAGATATAATATATATTGAGGCTCTTGAGAATTATGTTACTCTTAACACTAATGAAGAGAGGTTCACTATTCATTTTACCATGAAAGCCATTGAAAATCAATTACCTTCAGGAGTTTTTATAAGGGTACACAGGTCATTTATTATTAACAAGAGCATAATCCAGGCCATTAAAGAAAACTCTCTCGATCTGAATGTCGGAGGTTCACCGAAAAGCATTCCGGTGGGGAAATCATTCAGGGATTCTCTTCTGAATGATATTAACGTGATGGCCAGATAATATCAAGTTTATCAGATGTTTACAAATCGTAAACTTTCCCTTCAACATTTAGTGTAAACTTCCTCTTCTCCCATGATGTTTGAGATTACATCTATATATCTTCAACCATTTTGGACAAAATGGGTATAAAAATTAAAGTGAGAAAAATCAATATTGTATTTGAAACAATACCTTGTTCTTTTACTTGATATAGTCAAAATTTATCTAACGACAAACATAAGCGATAAGAGTGGGAAACAGAGGTAACGCAAAAATTGATTTTTATGAGGGTGTAAAGTTTTTCAATTTTTAAGGTTAGATAAATACTAATGTATCTTTAATTATTTCACCTTTGTCATCTGTTCCATATAGTTTTATGCCAATACTAGGTATGGCACCATGAATAATATCTGCTATGGGGGAAAAAACATCTTTAATATCCTCAAATTCAATCATTTCATCATATTCATCAACAGGCAAATACAGGTGTGTAATTATAACATAATCAGGTTCATTAATCCGGATTAGGACTTTAAGTATTTTTGCCAGCCATAATGATGATGCAGTATTGAAATACTCCAGGTTGAACCTTATGTTGGTAGTTGGTCTGGCTTCTAGAATATATTCTGTCACCCAATTCAATACGGGTTCATATACTTTGGCAGGATTTTCAGGAATTGACTTGCCCGAGAAAATAAGATCACCGGTCAATTTATTCAGATCAATTTGTGGAGTTTTTGGAGTTTGTTCTATTATTAGATTCTGAAATTCAGTCATCACTGGCTACTTCGAGTACTTTTAAGTTGTAAACCTATGTTTTATTAAACATTAATCAAATCTATGGCTTATTTTTACAAATTAAAGAACCTTTGTCAAAAACCTTCTTGCAATCGTCAAAAAATTTAATTGTTCATGTAAAATTATTTTAATAAAAGTCAATAAAAGGCAGCACATGTGATCTCGCTGGATTTCTACAAGCAGGGTATAGTACTCCTTGTGCTAATTGGAGTAAGGAAGTGTACTAAGGAGAAACAGAACCATCTTATAAACAAAAGAAAACGAGGGATTAATAGCTCATGTAGTAAGAATTAGTTATATTGGTCATTGTTTTGTAAGGTTATTTCACAAAAGCAATAATAAGGATTAATAGTTGCTGCTTCTCATTCTTCACAATGATTAATTTCATGGAAGGTTCAATTACAAACAAGTAAATATCCTTAAGTACTCCTCCAATAACTCTTCTTCTGAAAAATTTAATTAAGTATAACTAAATTTTGGAATAATTAATAAAGGGCTTATAAAATATGGGGGCGTTTTCTTTTAAGCAGGAACTGGCAATTGACTTGGGTACAGGAAATACACGGATTATTCATAAAGACAAAATTGTAGTGAATGAGGCATCCATTATTGCTATTGATACAATGACGGGCAAGATGATTGCAATAGGAGAAAAAGCCCGCCAGATGCATGGTAAAACACATGAAAACATTACAACAATCAAACCTCTCAGAAATGGTGTAATTGCTAGCTATGATGCTGCCCAACAAATGATGCAGGGGATGATAAAAATGATCAACAAATGTAACCTCCTTTTTACTCTCTCGCTAAAAATAGTAGTCACTATTCCGTCAGGATGTACTGAAGTTGAAAGAAGAGCTATCCGGGATTTAACAGAACACGTTGGTGGCAGGAATGTTTACATGATATACGAATCGATGGCAGCCGCCATAGGAATAGGTGTCGATGTGAATACCCCGGATGGAACCATGGTTGTCGATATTGGTGAAGGAACCACTGAAATTGCAGTTGTTGCTCTCGGAGGAATTGTCTTCAATCAGTGTCTCAGAGTTGCAGGTGATGATTTTACATCTGATATCCAGGCTTATATGAGACACAAACACAATATTAATATTGGTGAAAGTACTGCTGAAAAGATTAAAATTGGGGTTGGTTCAGCACTTTATGAATTGGCAAATCCACCTCCGGATTTTACTGTCAGGGGACCTGATATTATGACTGCAATGGCCATTGAAATTCCAGTCTCTTATCAGGAAATTGCCCATTGCCTGGATAAATCTATTTCAAAAATTGAAACAGCGATCTTTTCAGTTATCGAACAAACACCACCTGAACTTTATGCAGACATTGTTCAGCGAGGAATCTACCTGGTAGGAGGTAGTACTCTGCTCAGAGGACTTGACAAGAGATTTACTGATAAAATAAATATTCATTTCCATATAGCTGAGGATCCTTTATTTTCAGTTGTACGAGGAACAGGTATTGCTTTGAAAAATGTTGGCAAATTCTCGTTTCTTATGAGATAAAATCAGTGTAAATATGAGAGGATAGATTGCAAAATGCAAAAGCCGGACATCTTGACTACATTTGGTTGGTCATATTATAAATTATTAAAGTTTCGCACTTGTTTTTAATGTACATGAAAACAGTTGTTTATATCTAGATTTCATATGCTATATGTTTGTGTGTCAATATCTTAATGTTTCCATTTTTGATTAAGCTGCATTTTTCATTTCCAGCTCATTTTGAAGCAACCGGTTTATCATATCATACGCTTTCTCATCGTTAAGGATCTTTTCTAATATTTCCATCTCATCTATTCCATCGAATAACGCATCTATTATCCTTAGCAGTTCTACGAACAATCCCCATAATCTTTCATTCAGGCGAGTTTGTATAATCCCCTCCCTGAGATGATTGAATAATTCACCTTTTGTTTCATAGTGTTCAAACCGGTATTTCAAAGTCAGTAAAATATGCTGGATCATTGTAATAGTCGTGTCAGCAATCTGAGCATCAAAATCATTGGACTGACATTTTCCCAGTCCCAACAGCTGCTTGGCTTCTTTGAAGAAAACCTCCACAGTCCAGCGAATCTGGTACGTTTCAATCATTCTGATAAATGTAATCTCTGTATCGGTAGTTACAAATACCCTCCATTTACCGTTTTTCCCCTGCCGGCTAAAGAACATCTTTATAGTTACCCCATTAAAATCCACTGTTGCTTCTTTGTACTGCAGCCTCAGTTTTCTGCACCTTTTTACCTTTCCAAGTTTATTACGGATCTGGCTATGAGTAAGCCTCTGATCCAGATATTTGAACTTGGTTTTTGGTGTTTTGTACATCCCTATCAGATGCACGGTCTGTTTCTTTACTCTAAGAACCGCCTTGATAAACGCCTCACAGGTAAACCAGCTGTCCATCAGCACATAATCAACCTTAACACCCTGGGATATGGCACGCCAGAACATCTTTAATGCACTCTCTATTTTGGTGCTGTCTGTTTCTTTTGCACGGTCCCAGGAATGGGTCCCGTTTTCTCGTTTCTTCCGATACTGTTTCCTGTACTCTTTCTTCTTCAAGCCAAACGGCCTGTCAGCATTCCTTCCTCTTTCACGATGCAAGGAAAAGTCCAAAGGAATAAATGAGACCCCATCCCAGTAGCCCATGGCCAATAGCTTATACCCAAGAATACACCGGTTCAACACGTGATCCCATATTCTGGAGACCTTTTCAATATACCTGCCTGTCTTGGAAAGAGTGCTGTCATCAAAAACGAGACACCTTAATGCTCCAGGATCTTTTGTTCCATTTGAATCAACCAGCTTGATGAACTTTAAACCAAACAACCACAGAATCATCCTCCAGCAAATTCCCCGATTATTCTTCAAACGGTAAAATGCATCCTTGCGGGCCTCGATATGTTTTGCCAACACACTTCCAGTAAACGAATGTATTGTTTGCAAACCAAGAAAAGGCAAGCAGATCAGACAGGAGAATATCGACTCAAAGCTATATCCTCTTTGCTTCAATGGGTTCAGACATTTGCACAAGCTCGAAAATGAAAAACATTTCAAAGAACTGAAAATAAAATCCGGTTCAAGCCACCTTGGAGAAAAACCGTTTTTTAATTCTGAAATTTTATTAATATCTTTACTCTGCAGTATGATTGTTTGTGTATGGTAACACTTGTTAATATACTCAAAAACAGTATATTAACCTAATAATCGTGCTGCATTTTTTAACAATTTCTACTTGGTTTTCAACATTTTAAAGAACTGCGAAACTTGA
>Ga0315538_1002062_pt1 | contig 11518 bp, 8 predicted proteins | sample SalMarSW160230MG_2_FD_203834 | JGI IMG/M metagenome (GOLD analysis project Ga0315538, IMG submission 203834) | Salt marsh sediment microbial communities from the Plum Island Ecosystem LTER, Massachusetts, United States - Salt Marsh Sediment SW1601-230 ...
GGAACCGCCGGGAGAGAGACCCAGGCCTACATTAAAAACCTTCCCTTTTTGCATGGCATCCAGGTATTTATGGTCAACGAAAGTGGTGCGTCAATATATTCGGCATCAGAGAGTGCAAGAGAAGAATTCCCGGATCTTGACCTTACATTCAGGGGTGCTGTTTCAATAGGAAGACGCCTGATGGATCCGCTCTCCGAACTCGTAAAAATAGATCCAAAATCGATCGGGGTTGGCCAGTACCAGCACGATGTGGACCAATCAGCCTTAAAAGCAGCGCTCGACGATGTAGTTACAAGCTGCGTCAACATGGTAGGGGTCGATATCAACAGCGCAAGTATGCAACTTCTCACCTATGTTTCCGGTTTGGGACCTCAACGGGCAAAAAATATCGTGGCGTACAGAAATGAAAACGGACCTTTTAGTTCCAGAAAAGAGCTTAAGAAAATTCCACGCCTCGGCCCAAAAGCGTTTGAGCAATCAGCTGGTTTTCTCAGAATAAACAACGGCGAGAATCCGCTCGATGCAAGCGCAGTACATCCTGAATCGTATCATATTGTGGAAAAGATGGCGGCTGATCTGGATTGCACTGTTGCAGATCTGATGAGGGAAAGCGAACTTCGGAAAAAAATCGATGTCTCACAGTATGTCACTGATACTGTGGGTCTCCCCACCTTGCAGGATATCATTGAGGAACTGGCAAAGCCGGGGCGTGATCCGAGAAAAGGGATAGAAGTATTTGCCTTTGAAAATGGTATAGAAAAGATAGAAGACGTACAATCCGGGATGATGCTTCCGGGTATAGTGACCAATGTTACTGCTTTCGGAGCCTTTGTCGATATAGGGGTTCATCAGGACGGGCTGGTTCATATAAGCGAGTTGTCAGACACCTATGTAAAGGACCCTGCCGCAGTTGTAAAGGTAAACCAGAAGGTATCGGTAACAGTCATCGACGTTGATCTTGCACGAAACAGGATCTCCCTTTCCATGAAAACCGGCGCCAACAGGGAGAAAGCAAAAAAGAAAAAATCATCAGGGAAAAAGGCGCTGCAGGCCAAGGATAAATCAGTAGATAGGAATAAACGATTTAATGATCCTTTTGCCGATTATTTTAAATAAGTGATCGCAACATTTCAATCACAAGGGTTATCACGGAAAAACAACGGAGCCACATCTTAAGAATGTTGGGGCACGGATCAAGAGGAACTTCGTGCCAATCCTCAATATCAATGTGCGGTAGGTCGAAGAAACGAGAGAAACGTTTAAAATTTCAAAAAAAAGCAGTCAGTCAGACAAATCACCGGTTTTTGAGGTGGATGATATCCTGAGGGCTCGGCAACCTATCACAAGTCTGATTGTTTACGCAGGAAAGGATTAGCCTGTGATTCGATACATGAATCGACATCCTCGAGGGACACGATTATTTCTGATCAGTGGTTCTATGTCGATCCGGAGTATCCTGAGGTTTATCCCTCCTGATGGGTAACGTGCAAGAAAGGTTGACAGGATACCTCTGCGTAAATTTTCTCAATCTTCAGTCCTTCCGGTACGATCAAGCTCCTGATTCACTATCACGGCATCCTTGCCTTTTCTGACTTTAACCCACCTTTCCAGAAGGACATTTGCCTCCACAACATCATGAGGTCAGATTTTGCTGGACCTACAAGGCGAAATTGCCTGTGCCTCTGCCCGAAAAAAGGGACTTCTCACCTTTTGTCAAAAGGAAGGAACATACCACGGCAACGGTCACCACTGCAGCGCCGGCAATGGTAAAGGTCGCGCTAAAACCAAGGCGATCAATCAAATAACCCATTATCGGCGTAAATATTCCCCCTCCTTCCATATTGCCGAAGTAGTATATACCCAGCACCGTCGAACGGTGACGCTCTGAGGTCTGGCCGAGTATATAGGCCTCTGAAACCGGCAAGCGGACATATATGGTTATCCCCATAACCAGCAACAACACCACGATGCCCCAGCGGTACGGCGCCAGATTCAGCAGGTAGATGAGGGGTCCGGTAATAGTACATACCGTCAGTACCGCCGGCACCCTACCCCAGTGATCGGAGAGATAGCCGCCAATAGGGCCTACCCATAGGCCGGCCGAGTATATAATAGCTATCAGTGCAGCAGCAGTCGCCTTGGGAACAAGAAAATGATCAACCAAGAACAAAGGGATGAACGACATCGTGGAAAATAGAACGGCATGAGTAAAGGTAGTGAGGAATATGAAATATGCCAGTCGGCTCAACCGCCCTTGACCGGGTGTTTTCTCCTCTTGTGAGGGTGTAGCCTTTGGCTGCGACTTCTTTGCCAGGCCCCGTTGACCAAGAATCACGTACAATGCAATCCCTACCACACCGGCGGGTACCGCCAAGGCAATGAACGGGCCGCGCCAGCCATAGGTGGCGCCGATCCCGGCTGCTATAAGGGGGGCTAAGAAAAAGCTTGCGCTTCCCCCAATCATATGTAATCCCAGCGCTCTGCCCAAGTTTTCCGGCTTAACCGCTGCAAAGATCAGTGGAGGAGCAGCTGGATGGTAGCCTCCGGCAAGCAACCCCATTAACACGAGGAATACTATCATCGTTAAGTAAGTGTGCGAAAAGCCGACTAAAAGACCGGCCAGGGCCACGCCGAATATACCCGTGGTTATAAGTATGCGAGGCCCCACCCGGTCAGCGAGCAAGCCGGCGGGCACCTGCCCAATGCCGTATGAAAGGATAAACGCCGAGATCACGAATCCCGACCGGGTGTAATCGAGGCCGAAATCGCTGCGGATCATGGGCAGAAGGGGCACGGGGAGTGCGGTCAATAAATGGTGACCACAGTGCGCCAAAACGAAGAGCGGCACCAAACCAGAAAAAAGTGAGCGGATGTTTAGTCTTGCGATATCATTTTCCCTTTCAATATGGGAAGGTCATGAGCACTAGAATCTCACGAGCTTGCCCCCTTCTGTGCTCTATCATTATCTTGTGGATCAATCCAGGCATTATTATGGGCGCCCAATCCATTTGTCAATTCAGAAGAAGCGCATGCAGCCGGAAATCTCACACTACGTGCCATGCGCAAAACCCACAGTCATCAATGCTTGATTTTAGACTTTGTTTGGCAGTTCTTTGTTTTTCGGCCGTTGTGTTTTTTCCCATCATAGCAGTAAGCTAATCCCCAGGGTCGATTCTAGGTACTACAAGATGTTGGGGTTGTCGAATTAAGTACCGAGACCGACCGACTTGGACCTTCAAAGTAGTTTCCCAAAGATGTCCCGCCGAGGCGCATCTATTTATTTGCGGTACAAATATTGACAAACTCGTAAAAAGTCTTTTCACCTGTCATTGCGAGGAGTCCTTCGGCTATGCTCAGGATAAACTCCACGACGAAACAATCTCGTAAGTTCAAGTACGTGCATTGAAGGAGATTGCCTCTCGGCCATGAGCTCGAGGCCGAACGGCTTCGCTCCCACCCGCCTCGCCTTGCGGACTCGCACCCGCCTGCCAGCGCCTGAAGCGCAGCTGATGGCGGGCAGGTCGCTCGCAATGACACCGATGTTGACTTTTTACGAACTCATCAAATATTGTATATCGCCCATCTACCTCGCTCTCTTTAGTCCATCTTGTAATCTGCAATCGCGATATTTGAGAAATTCGATCATATTAGACTTATTATGAATCCAGCTGCATAAAAGAGGTTGTATTGGCTAAAACCATATCAAGCCTATCCAATCCTTAATTCGATTTTTATTGAACACTATCCAAAGGTTTCCGATTTACTCTCAGGTGTGGATCGTGGTAAGTGATAATCAGATGGGATTGCCTTAGGGCTTAGATTTCAAAGGAATCACATCACTGTGTTCATCAGTGAGAATGCCAACGGAAGATTACCCTCAGGGAACCATCAATACACACAGAAGCAACGGCTCATCTTCTATCATCACTGTTAAGAGATAATCATGTTTTCTGAACACATCATTCTTCAGTCAGCCGGATCATTATCGGTCGCGATGCTGGCCCTGCTCATGGTGATTGTGCAGACCCTTTTCTTTTTCAGGAAGCCGCAATTCACATGGTATGCCTGGAGCGCAGCCATCTCATTTTCAGCCTTACTCTATTCGATCGGTGTTTTCCTTGAATATAATACGCCTCTAGGAGACCTTAACCGATTTTCAGGTCTGCTGGAATGGACAGCCATTATTTTTTTGATACACTGTCTATACGGATTTACCTTTTCCTATCTCGGCATTGCAAGCAAACGATACCATCCGGTAGCCGGCGTCTGCCACGGCCTTGTTCTAATCCTGCTATGGTCCACCAACTATATCGTATCTGACAGTTTCACCGTGCAGAACTTTATTGGTTTAAAGTTCCCCTATATTGAACCGTCCTTGGGACCCCTTGGCCCCTTATTCGTACTATATGCAGCCGCGGCTAGCGTGACCGCGATGATAGTCTGGATACGACATAAAAGGACTGACCCGAACCACCGGATCACCTATCTTGTCGGGGGGACTGTTTGGATTCTGCTGGGTATTCATGATGGCCTGGCCTCCCTGGGGGTTCCTACCCTTCAATATGTCATGGAATACGGGTTCCTGGGGTTTGCCGTGGCCGTTCTCTGGGTCGTATTCGACAACCATTTGGAAAGAGCGGCGGAAGAAAAATATCGTGTGATCACGGAATTCGCAAACGATTGCATCCTGGTGATACAAGATGGAAAAATGGTTTTCGGAAACCCGGCGTGTTGCAACTTGCTCGGCCGGCCTTTAACTGATTCATCACCCAGAGACTTTCTTGATATCATGGCGTCGGAAGACCGAAAAATGGTCCTTGAGCACTACAATACCCTTCTGGAGGGTGGCAGTGTGCCCACTCCACACACGGTCCGCATTCAGAGAGCTGATGGAGAGCAGAGATTTGTAGAAATCGCATCAAGCCTCATTCAATATAGAAACAGACCTGCAGTCCTGGCAGGGTTGCGCGATATAACAGAGCGTAAGCAGGCGGAGGAGACAGTGCGTCAGCAAAAAGCTGAGATACAGCTGATATTAGACTCTGTGCCGGTGTTAATCTTCTGTAAAGATGCCAATGATAGATTTACTCTCGTCAATAAAGCAGCTGCTGATCAATTTAAGCTCTCAAAAGAAGAAATTATCGGCAAAACAACAAATGACATTCTCCCTGAACAAGCAGAAGCAATGAAAAGAGACGATAGGGAGGTAATGGAAACTGGGAAATCCAAGACAAATGTCGTTGAATCCTATACGACGCCTGATGGGCTGCGGTGGGCTCAAACAGGTAAAGTACCTTACAGGGATAGCACTGGTAAAGTGATTGGTCTCATTGGGGTCTCGGTTGACATCACAGAGCGCAAGAAGTCGGAAGAGGAACTAAAGAGGCGTGAAAAAGAACTGGGTATGATCACAGAGAACATACCCGGGCTTGTCTCCTACGTCGATGCCGACGGCTGCTATCGCTTCGTGAATAGCCAATATGAAAAGTGGTTCAGCCTTTCTCCAGAACAGATTATCGGGAAACACTATAGACAAATTATAGGTGACGCTACATATAGAAAAATAAAAAAATACCTCGAAGAGGCATTATCCGGAAAACACGTACAGCATGAAGAAATCCTTCCCTGTAAATCCTCGGGCACAAGATGGGTACATGCTAGATATGTGCCTGATATCGACGAAAATGGGAGTGTCAAGGGCTTCTTTGCCTTGATCACTGACCTCACCGAGCGTAAGAAGGCAGAGGAGGCCCTCCACATTAGTGAGGAGAGTTACAGAGAACTTGCAAACAGCATTACTGATGTCTTCTTTGCAATGGATGAAAACTTAACATATGTCTATTGGAACAAGGCATCCGAAGAGCTGACTGGAATTTTAGAAAAAGATGCGATAGGGAAATCCTTATATGAACTTTTCCCAGATACTCCGGAGACCATAAGAGCAGAAAAAATATACCGTGAAGTACTGAGAAAACAGAAGCCAATGAATTTTGTAAATGAATGCCCCCTCAAAGGTAAGCGCTTTTCCTTTGATATTACAGCCTATCCTTCAGAAAAGGGCCTTTCTGTTTTTGTAAAAGACATCACTGATCAAAAGAAGGCAGAGAAAGAGTTAGAAAAATCACAGGAAGAGTTACGGAACCTGGCTGCTCATTTACAATTAGTGAGGGAAGAAGAAAGGTCATCCATTGCACGCGAGATCCACGATGAGCTGGGACCTGCGTTGACAGGGCTAAAAATGGATCTTTCCTGGCTTGCCGAAAAGATACCGAAAGAAGAACCACTTCTCGATAAGATCCAAACTATGATAAGCCTTACAGATGCCAACATCAATACAGTGCGAAGAATCTCTTCTGAACTAAGGCCGGGAATGCTGGATATCCTCGGACTTGTAGCAGCGCTTGAATGGCAGGCAGAGGAGTTTCGGAGCAGAACAGGAGTCAAATGCAAAATCACTATAGATCCCGAAGAGATTTCATTAGATGAGAAATTATCGACTGATCTCTTCCGTATATTTCAGGAACTCCTTACGAATGTGGCCCGCCACGCACAGGCAACGAGGGTTACTGCGAGCTTTAAAAAGAAGAAGAATTATCTGGAACTTAAGGTAAGGGACAACGGCAAGGGGATTACCTGGGAGCAGATCTCCGATCCCACGTCATTCGGGCTTATCGGGATTCGAGAGCGCATCCATCCCTGGAAAGGTAAGGTTGACATTAAGGGTCTTGCAAATAAAGGGACAACCGTGACTGTGAGAGTACCGAGCTAACTAAAAGAATTCATTCGATCATTTTGGTATCATCTATCCTGGGCTTTAGAGAGGCTTCCATGATAAAAATCCTCATTGCTGATGATCATACTCTTGTCCGTGAGGGCCTTAAGCAGATTGTGACTAACATCCACGATATCGTGGTAGCTGATGAAGCGAGCAGCGGACATGAAGTGCTCGATAAAGTACTTAAAAAGGACTATGATGTAATTGTGCTAGACATCATGATGCCGGACATCAATGGGCTCGATGTTTTAAAGCGAATAAAGGGTCTTAAACCTGAACTCCCTATCCTCATATTATCCATGTATCCTGAGCAGCAATTTGCGATAAGATTCATAAGGGCAGGTGCTGCCGGGTACATGACAAAGGAAAGCGCCCCAGAAGAATTGATAGAAGCCATACGAATGGTTTCATCAGGCAAAAAATATATTACCAAAACGCTTGCTGAGAGGTTGGCCTTTGAGTTAGAAACCGGCCAAGACAAGCCGCCTCACGAAAGGCTCTCTGATCGCGAGTACCAAGTAATGCGTATGATTGCCTCTGGTAAACCAGTAAAGCAGATTGCAGAGCAGCTGTTTCTGAGCGAGCACACAGTACGAACATATCGATCTCGTATTCTTGAGAAAATGAGGATGAAAATCGACACTGAATTAACCCAATATGTCATAAAAAACAATCTCATAGACTAGACTCTTTACTCCTTTCTCTTGCCACCTCACCTCTCTTATTTTCTATTCACTTTCCTCACTCCGAATTCATGCTTTTGTAGCAGAAATGACTACAAAAAAATCATCATTTCTGTGACATACTTTTGCTTCCCTTTGTGATAAGAAAACAAAACATTATGATAACCAGTTCGGATCTGCTGGTATTTTAGACTTGAAGAAGAGTAATGAGGTTGCATGAAGGTCTTTATTGTAGATGACTCACCGATTCTCCGTGAACGATTAAACTTTATGCTGTCTGAGCTTCCAGGAATCAAGGTCATAGGTCAGGCAGGAAATATACCCGAGGCCATACAATCTATTCAAGCATTACATCCTGATGCGGTGATACTGGATATCTGTGTGCCTGGTGGCAGTGGCATCGACGTCCTTAAAAATATAAAGAAGATTAACGATGCCCCCGTGATGATAATGCTCACCAATTATTCAGATCCTCAGTACAGGAAAAAATGCATGGCTTTAGGCGCAGAATACTTCTTTGATAAATCAACTGAATTTAAGGAAGCCGGAAAGGTCTGCGAACAATTAGCTAAGAGTTAGGAAAAATTATTATATGAACAACGAGGAATCTCCAAAAAGATCACTGGAGATACCTTTCAAAAAGTTGAACAAAAGACAAGGCATGAGAAGGGGCGGAAAGGGTTTACACATGAAAGATAGCTATCTGCAAGTACTTATGAAATTCCCTCATAGTGGAGAGGATGCGAATTATGTATAGAAATTTACCCTGCTCTCCACCTCGCTCAAGAAGGCAGAGAGCGGTGTGAAGGGTTTTGTGGAGCTTCCCAAGGGTGCAGCTGAATTAAATGAGATCATGAACTCCTTTAATCACCCCATGAACAGAGTGGATAAGACAACCGGTGATTTACAATATAGGCTCTTTGAGTTGCTCGTCCTCAAACAGCTTATAGAAGTAGCGAGTAGAAGCCTCGATGTAGAGTCTTTGTTAAGGCTCTTGCTTGAGAAAACCATGGCTGTATCTCAAGCACAAATCTGCTCAGTGTTTGTAGTGGAATTTGATGCAAACAGATTCCGGGTGGTTGATGCCAGGGGCTTGGAGCCAGGACTTAGAAAGGATTCATACATCAATATCAATGATACCTTGCTCCAGCGCCTCGTATCTGAGAGAAAACCCCTCCTCGTAGAGGACATTGAGAATGATCCAAGGACCAGCAAGGAGAACGACCCCAAGTACGGTGCACCTTCCTTCTTGAGCATGCCGATTTGCGTAAGGGATGATCTAATAGGCGTCCTGAACCTCGCCTGCAAAGAGACTGGGCAGGTCTTTACTTCCCACGATGAACATATTGTCTCCATCATGATCGGGGAGATCGGATTGGCCTTAGATAACTCCAGACTTCGCTCTCAATTGGTGGAACACGTGAAAGAGCTTAAAGAAAGAACAGACCAAATGACTAAGATCAACGAGCAACTGCAGCGGGAGATCACTGAAAAAAAACGAGTGGACGAAGAGCTATCAGATATCAACAAATTCTTGACGAGCATCCTCGAAAGCTCTCGTTCTATCTCAATAGTCTCTACCGATCTTGATCAGAATGTCCTGTTTTGGAATACAGGGGCTGAGAACATATTCGGCTATAAGGCTGGGGAAATCGTAAGTCTTCACAAGATTGATATCCTCTACCCCGATGATGAGGTAAGGAAGGAGGTTGAGGACATCAGATCTTTGATTGCGGAGAAAAAGAGTGTACGGAGAGAGTTACGAGAGATCACTAAAGAGGGACGCACCATTTGGGTAAATTTGAACCTAACTCCTAGGTTCGATGAGAGTGGCAATGTAATGGGGATCCTGGGAATTGGAGAAGACATTACTGAGCGCAACCGGGCAGAGGAAGAGCAGAGAAGACTGGAGGCTCAGCTCCAATATGCCCAGAAGATGGAGTCCCTTGGAACCTTAGCCGGCGGCATTGCCCATAACTTCAATAACCTTCTCATGGGGATTATGGGAAACACCTCTCTGTTGCTCCTCGAGACTGAGAGTGAGGGCCCGAAGTATGAAAAGCTCAAGAAGATCGAGAAGCTCGTCGACAGCGGCGCCCTGCTGACCAAACAGTTGCTCGGCTATGTGAGGGAGGGACGCTATGAGATCAAGCCCATCGATATGAACCGGGTCGTGAAAGAGACCTCCGATACCTTTGCCATGACCAAGAAGAACATCACGGTTCATCAAGAGCTCAACGAGAAGCTCTCGACCGTCAAGGCAGACCAAGGCCAGATCGAGCAGGTCCTGTGGAACCTCTACGTGAATGCTGCCGAGGCCATGCCCACCGGAGGCGGGCTCTTTCTGGGAACCAAGAATGTAACCGACGAGGAGATGACCGGGAGGCCCTATGATGTGAAGCCTGGAAGCTACGTGTTGGTGACGGTACGAGACACAGGAGTCGGTATGGATGAAAAGACCATGGATCGCATCTTTGAGCCGTTTTTTACCACCAAAGGCTTAAGCAAGGGCACCGGTCTCGGGCTCTCCTCGGTCTACGGCATGGTAAAGGCACACGGCGGCTACATCGAAGTAGAGTCCAAAAGGGGAGAAGGAACGACTTTCTCTATTTACCTCCCTGCATCGGAAATGGAAATGATAGAGGAAAAACCACGCTCTGAGAAGATCGAAAAAGGGAAAGAAACACTCCTTTTGGTCGATGATGAGCCATTGATACTTGAGGTGAGTAAAGAGATCTTGGAGTCACTGGGCTATACTGTACTTATAGCCAAAGGAGGCAAGGAGGCCATTGAAACCTTTAAAGCACACAAAGAGCGCATTGATATAGTTATCCTCGATATGATTATGCCGGATATGAACGGCAGTGAGGTCTACAACCAGCTGAAAAAGATTAATCCTCATGTTAAAGTGATGCTCTCAAGCGGATACGGCATCGATGATAATAAGACCTCTGAGATACTTAATCGAGGCTGCGATGGGTTTATTCAGAAGCCTTTCGATATAAAGGATCTATCGCAACAGTTGAGGAAAATCTTGGATAAACAATAAGGACAAGAACGGTGAAAAGGAGGGCTTATTGTTCAAAGTGTTGAAAAACTGCTCCTAACCCAACCTTATCTACCTGAATCAAGGAATGAAGTTCATTTTTCTGTTTCCTGTTCACTGTCTATCAAAGAAGAGTTTAATAGGCCTCTACAATGATTAGAGAAATGGAGGACAATAAAAAGTTGTCTGTTACAGTGGAAAACCGCAAACATCCCCGAATAGAGGCCAAGTGGCCCATAACCCTATTAACTCGTGATGGTATATTAAGGGGAGAGACAAGAAATTTAAGCGTTGAGGGCATAGTAATCTACACTGATACTCCGTTGCCTATTCAATAAAGCTTTTTCATGTCCATAAACCCACCTAATCACCAGGCTATCGAGCTTGCCGGCACAGTGGTCCGGTCGAATCTCTATGGCATTGATGACCAGAGTACTGTCTTTGCCATGGGGATATGCTTTGTAAAGATCTTTGATATAGACCAACATTTCCTTGCTGATTTTGTCGCCTCCCAACTCGAAAACCACAAAGTGTAAAACTTTCATGTCTCAGTTTCATGCCCGTGCAGCAAAAGCTCATCCAGATACCCCGCCCATCGAAGAGCTTGGCCCGGGCCGATCAAAAACAAGGGATCGTGTTTTGGCTCCGATTTTTAAGGATTTAAAGTTGACAAACTCGTAAAAAGTCAACATCGGTGTCATTGCGAGCGACCTGCCCACCATGCGAGGCGGGCGGGAGCGAAGCAATCTCCTTCAATGCAGGTACTTGAATTTACGAGATTGTTTCGTCGTGGAGTTTATCCTGAGCATAGCCGAAGGACTCCTCGCAATGACAGGTGAAAAGACTTTTTACGACTTTGTCAAAGTTGATCAAGGCATGGGGGACCATTGGACAGGACGTAGGTTCCAAAACAACTTGCGACAGTAAGATCAAGACCTGAGAACTAATGATCTGAATCTGTGATATCTTTCCGCATCCTGGATTCTGGCCTGGATGTACTATGTACTGAGCACC